>Ga0315320_10000502_pt1 | contig 31994 bp, 19 predicted proteins | sample M140m21515metaG_FD_203458 | JGI IMG/M metagenome (GOLD analysis project Ga0315320, IMG submission 203458) | Ammonia-oxidizing marine archaeal communities from Monterey Bay, California, United States - M1 40m 21515 | ecosystem: Environmental > Aquatic > Marine > Coastal | place: USA: California... | reverse complement strand
CAACGATCACAGAGTTTTCTGCGTTGCCAGTGTTCTCCATTCCAAATGTATGAGCACGCTCTCCGTTTGTGGTTATATCGTTTCCATAACCAACTGTAGAAGCGAACTTGCCACTTACATAGTTACCGCTTCCAACCGTAGTTGCTCTATATGAATCACTTGTATTCTCTCTGCCAAAAACCTGAGACCCTACAGAGCCATCTTCATTTAAATTTCCATAACCAAAAATTGCAGAGTTTTTTCCATCAGTTATATTACCACTACCAACTACAGTTGCATTTTCTGCATTAGTTAAATTCTCTAAACCTATAGTGTGCGATCTAGTACCACTAGGAGTAATGTCATTTCCGTATCCAACTGTAGATGAAAAGTTGCCACTAACATAATTCCCACTACCGAAAGTACTTGCTCCCGTTGCCCCAATCCAGTTCCCACGGCCAAAAGTGTTAGCTATTCTCGCAATTGCTTCGTGATTATTGGAATCTCCAACTACAAAAGAATTATATCCAGAACTTACATTTTCTCTCCCAAAAATTGACCCAGACTCAGCATAGTTATCATTAAACTGCCCAATATTAATTGCATTAATGCCTGTAGTTCCGTTATTGTGACCAAGTTCCGTATGACCTAATCTTCTGTGGATTTTAATAAACCAATTTTTAAGTTGGCCACTTATCTGATCTCCGCATTGATCAACCAGAGACAGTCTCCAAGTACCTGTACCTGCTTCATCCTTAAACACGGTATGATCTCTTTCATAATTAATTCCTTCAAAATGGTCATAAACGGTCGAGGTGGTGCCCTCTGGGGATTTTAATCGTATTACTAAGCCATCTATATTACTCTTCTCCTTGAAGTCTCTTTCTCCATGAGGAAAGCCAAGCGAGCCAGTGATAGGATCAAGAGAGCCCGGGATTTTATCTTTATTCTCAGAGTAGTCTGCTATATAGTTAACCCCAGACCAAGTTCTTAAGAAGTCTCCAGTTTTGTACTCAGCTATCTCAAAAAATACCTGAACTTTTTCTACGGGATAATAGTTAAAGATACTTTGATTATCAACAGGAGGAGGGTATGCGCCCGCAGGCCCATTGACGTAAATATTATCATGAAGGCCGTCTGCCTCAATTTTAGACTTGTTCTCAACAGGAATATCCTTACAAAGATTTTGGTCAGAATCATATCTAACTATATCCAATCCAGAATTTACGATATTACCATATACATATAAAGCGTCCTGAGATGTTCTAGTGGGGTCATCCTCTCCATGAATATAAACATTTCCCCTAAAATCTACATCATTTCTAAAGTATTTTAATCCATGTATTTGTTCATCTCCAGTGGTAGATACAAAATCTCCAGCCTGCTTGATATTATTTAATAAATTATTTCCGGTATTCCCTCCACCAAAAAAAGACAACTGCTTGTTCTTTACAGGGGTGTCCTGAGTAGCGGTTATAAATAAATCATCAGGCTCTATGAAGCCTGTATAATTAGCTAGCTGCGATATTTTTCTGTTTCCGGCCATCGTTTAATTTACACCATTTTGTTACCTTAAAGAAATGGGGGTATCAGAATCTTCCATAGTAACCATAAAAGGTTGGTCTTCTTGAAAAATTAAAAAATTATGCTCTTGAGCAACAGGTTCTCCCGCCCCCTCTATAAAAAATCCATTAGTCGGAGTCACCTCAAACGTAAAATCAAATGTCGCCTCAAGCATATTATCTATAGATAACGAATAATTCTGTGAGACTAATTTTGCTCCTCGAATTTTATATATTATGAAATCCAACCTCTGAGAATCCTCGTTTTCGTTTCCAAAATATTTTGGGTCTTTATATATAGTTTCCTTGATTAACGTGTCCTCACACACATCCTCAGGGACGTCTTTGTCGTCTCCTATTGCGCCTATAAATTTGCCCCTTTTAGTCTTAACCGTATCAGGACAATCCCCGCTCCAAGTATGTTTTGATAGTTCGGACTGAGGGGTAAAAATTTCTTCTTTAAAATATTGACCGTGACCCGGCCTCACATTTGGCTTAACAAATTTCTTTTTTAAATTTAAATTAAAATCATATTTTTTATCATTAGCAAACATATTATGTGTTTCGCCTTGTAATAATTTATCGACAATTAATGTAAAAGATACGCTAGAAACTTGAGGGAATTTTAATTTTCTGTCACAAACATACCTTGATCCAAGCTTATACAAATCCTCCCGCTCTAGAGGAACCCCTATCTCAAAAGATTGTATATTAACACTATTATCATCATTTAATAATTTAGCTCCACCAACATTTGGATTTTGTAAATTCAATACTACATCCCCCGGCAATAAAGCGTTAATATGCTCAGGATATATAAAATCATTTGCTATTATATTATACTTTGGCCTATCTTTTATATCTCCCGTTTTTCTATTGACCGCAGGAATATCATGATAGATTGGCTTGACGGCAGAGACATTAAATTCATTTATTTTTCCACTAGCGAAAGACACTACCTCAAGTGACCATTTTGCCATAGGATCACTATTCATAAAAGCACCAAGATCAATTAGTCCACGATCTTCATCATCCCAGAACAACCTTTCATTGACCACACGAAATCTTTTCGCTCCGTAGCCTTCTCCATATTCATGAATCATCTTCCTGACCTTTCCGGCAGAATTTTCTTTAATTAGATACAGCTCCATTTCCGCAAGGGTTATATCTGCGTCTTGGTAGAAAACTCCCGCGTCATCAAAAACTCCTATACTTATGTCTATATTAATTTTTAAATGCTCCTCTTCGTTATCACATTCTATGGTATCTCTATTTAAGGAGGTCGGTAAAGAAACATCAAATTCAAAAGAGACAGGCTCTGACATAGAGTTACAAAATGTTCTTTTTTCTTGGCATTCAGGTTGAATAAGTATTAAAGCGTTATCCTCTTTGTCAAAAATGTATTCTTCTGATTGATCTTGATTAGCTGCATCGTATACTTTTATCGTTTGATTTAGGCCAAAGTTATTAGATGGATTACTGCTACCCACTCTAACCATATTGGCAAGGCAGCCTGTGAATGTCTGCACGCTGGATATTCCTCGTGTTATGTTCTCTGCTTCGTTTTGCCTATCGAATTTAAGGTTAGAAGAGGACCAAGATACTCCGGCAGAGGGGTAGCCTCCAACTGCAGCAGAGGCCGTATAGCTGGTTAAGTAAGAATTCCCGAACCCAAGTATATCATAATCCTTAAAGTCATACAATTTTACGTCTTCAGGGCACTCGTAATCTTGAGTCGCCGCGCCTATAGAATCAACAAATTGATTAGATCTATATTCTTCAGCATATATATGGGTGGAAAACTCTTGGTGAACTCCATTTCTATTAGATAATATAAAAAATAAATTCCTATCTTCTACAGTTTTATCATAAAAGTTTTTGATTGCAGAATAATCTTCTTTATGAGAAATATGAAAACCGCAATGCCTTTCATTAAATGAATTAGTTAATAAATATTCAAAATTTAAGTTTACCTCTGGTTGAGATATTACTTTTCTGCCTGCGAAATTAAATGAATCTATTTGCTTTAAGTCTTGCCTGTCGAAGGTAAAGTCAAAATCTGCAGACTGTACACGGTTGAATTGATCCATCATACAGTAGTTATCCTCCCCAGTGTGCGGAGAGAACGCTGGGGACGGGCCAATCAATAAACCTGCAGACTCATATGATACCTTTCCTTTCACTCTATAAATTACACAACAAAAAACACTCCCGTAGGAGTGTTTTTGTGTTAAAGGTTATAATCCTTAGAATTAAGGATGCTGTGGGATCGATGTAGCGTGTGAACCAGAGATAAAAACTCCATTCTCTGTATCCTCTGGACCACCAACTTGGGTGGAGAAGGTGAGGTCTACCGTTTTGTTTCCACCGATATCAGAACTAAAAGATTCAGAATCAAGAAGCGCGCCCTTAATTTCAAAAGTCATTGTCGTAGAATTATCTGATGGATCTTTCATTTTTACCTTAAGATCTCTTTTAACTTCATTGTCAATAAGAACAGCCAAGTTACCAGTTCCAATGTCTGCCACTAATGCATTCATAGTGAAAGACGCATTCAATGGAACGTCGGGAACTCGAACATAAGGAAACACACTACCTAATCTTTCGATTGGGGTACGGGACATTGGAACAGAAAAGTTAACACTCTGAACGTGAAAAGACGTTCCGCTATCTTCTCCCGAAGTATTTACAATTAATCCAGCATCTGAAGGAATCTGCAACTCAAGGTCTCCGGGACGAAGTGCCGCAAGCCCATGATCTCCAGTAGATCCAGCAGGAAGACTGAACTCTCTATTAGTGATAGGGGTGCCGTCTTCAAGGGTAACTCCGGGGATTTTAAGGCCAGTTGTGCCTTCGTCAGCTTTCATATTAAAGCCCTCAATCGTGACGCTTGCACTAGGAATACTTCCTACTGAAGCCTCTATGGAGTAATCCGACAAGAAGCCGTTGCCTAAAGAAATAGTGGTTTTTGTATCGTCGCCATCTGAATTATCTGCGACATCAGCACCTTCCTGAACAGTTTCGATGAAAAAGTTCGAGCCCACAGTGTCGTTAAGGTGATTTTTGATTGCATTAGTAGTTCCATCAACTACAAACTTGAGAAGTTCTTCATTTCTGCCATCTATAGGGTAGTAGTTAAAATCTAACGATACCGTTGGGGATTCTGTAATAAGTGCATCTAGTCTTGCCAATCGGCCAAACTCATTTACGTCCGTACGATTAATAGTAAAACTATAATTTGCACTCTGCACACGTGTTAACTGTTGAATTAGGTTTCCCTTATCGGGAGCGTGCTTTCCGCCTATTCCTGTTACGTTTGATGCGTTGCCGCTTCCTGCTCCGCCTGCGCCAGTAAAATGAAAGCCCGTCGCATTGGGGCTTACAAATAGCGCTTCACTTTGATAAATAACTCTGTTTCTAGCCATATTAGATTATTCCTTTTTTTAGGGTCATGTAACTTCTTTTACAATTTTTTTTGTTTTTTGGGAAATTTTAATTCCAAAATAGGGCCCTTATGGCTTTTTTAATATATTTAATATGTATATAATTATGTATTATAGCCTAGGGTATCTGTACTTTATTACTTCAAAATCTAAAAACCCGACAAACAAATTATCTATAATGACTTTTCTCAAATTATCAGTCATTCTTGATGCTCCAACTTTTTGTATCATAAATATATTATCTTTGTGCTTTTCTTTTAATAGATCGTAATTGTATACAGCATCTTGGCCGCCAGCATAATTACCAGATTTTAAATCACCAAACTCATTTAAAGGAAAATCTTCAAAAGATATTTTATTAAAAACTTCGTGGCTAGCGTCAGAAAACACAGACAGCACTCCATCTAATCCGTATAAGTTTTCCGCAATTACCGCAGCTCTAAAGTAGGTCGTAGTTTTATCTTCTCCCCCAAAAGAAAACGGATCATTTTTTGAGCCATCATTCGATATAAATACAGCAGGGACGGTTTGGTCGTAGGGAGGTATTCCTGAGATTTGGTCAAAAAACCTACTATTTACCCTATGATTACTTTCTATTATAAGGTCTTCTTCGTTTTGGTCGGTGACGTATATGCTAAAATCTTTCACAGGAAAAGTCCCTGTCAAATTTTGATCTACGCCAACACTAGAGTCCATGATGGCCCTACCATTTTGAAAGTCTAACTTTAACCCACTTTCCCCCCGCTCAATAAAATTACCATTATTATAAACCCCAGAAGGAATTTCTGCGCCATCTATGCTAGAATCAGTAACCCACTGCTTGTATGGAGAAGAGTATGGTGATGCGTCCATAAGTCTATCATCAGGAGTGTGATAGTATTTTCCTGTAATATTAGAGTATGCCTCTCCCTTGCTCAATAAATAATTATCAAACCATAAAACGAAACTGGTTGTGACCTCATGCTGGTATGTTACTTTCATATTGATTGAATTTTTGTTGTAAACTTTTTTATTATATTAGATATGTATTGTGTGTTTTTAAACCTACCCCTACCTAAATTAGATTTTATTTGAACCGCAGAGCCAGACCTACTTTTAGAAATTGTACTTGATCCTTTATATAAATAGCTTCCCAAACCAGACATACCCAACTCAATCCCCTGAAGCCAACTTCTACTACTCGCCCAAGGCATCGGCGAAATTGTAAACAACTCTTCTTTCGAAGGGTACTGTATTTTAAATATAAACCTTCCTTTATTCACACTTTCATAGGAAACTATTATTTTTTCAAGCATTGATCTGATCGGCGCTATAGGATCTTCGCCTTTCTCGAAGCCTATAAAAGTAAAAAGATTTCCATATCCGCCTAATGTACCACTTATATTTTCGGCTTTAGACCCCATCTCTATTTCTTTAGTGACTGGGTGAGAATTAAATTCTGCAACCATTTCCCTTTTAGCTTCATTAACTTTTTTATTGACCTCCCTTAACGCAAACTCTCTAAACTTTTTTTGTTTCCCAATTTGTTGCTCCACCATTCTGGATATAATAATCTTTGAATTTGGTTGCATTATTGTCCCCTACGCAGTATGAATGAATAATAGTCTGGGTCAAATATTCCCTGTGGTCGAGCATCACTGCTAAAAATAAATTTTTCTCCATCAATCTCTGCTCTTTTCGCGCCCTTTACGAAATTATTATAGTCTTCTATAGTAACAGTAATTTTTACCTCTCCCTCAGACAGCTCTGCTCCGACGCTGGTGCCCGGAAGGTTTGTTTCGCTCTGTTGATTTGCATAAGCGATCCTAGCTTTTATTCCGCTCTTGACTGGGCTATACTCCACGGAAGTTGCGCCGTTGTTCGCCATGCCATATACAGAGTTGAAAGTAGAGTCTGTAGACACTACAATTTTTTTAGCCTCCCTTAATATTTCTATCTCCCGACCAAAGGTGTCGTGCAATAAGCGAAAGCTCTGCTTTATCTCTCTTTTGTCTTCTTCTGAAAATAGTCCTGCCATACAACATATATACACATTAAACATAAAATCGTGTAACTATAACAGGAACAAGGTTTAAGGAAAAAGGTATACTATGAATCCAAAAAATTTATTAAAAGATAATTTAGACAGAAATGTCAAGGAGCTCTTTAAAGGCTTCTTAAATACAATAGAAGATTTGCATGCAGATCATCAGCGAACTTTCGCTAAACTAAGAAGCGCACTGCCAGAAGATTATGAATCAATTATAAACATGGCAGATTATTTTGACTACGACAAACTACAGTACATCCGAAAAAGAATTCTGGATGTAGGGAATGAATCACTACGAAAAAATGATTCTGAATTAGAAAAAGTTAATTTAAAATTTGAATTCAAACAATAGTATATATAATGGCACAAAAAGAAATATATAGTTTTACTACAGAAATCAATGAAAGTAAAGAGGTTTCTGAAGTTAAAAAAGAAAAGAACAAAGACACCGGCAAACTAGAAGAAGTCACGATTTCTAAGAAGAAAAATGTGCCAGTCAGGTACAGGGTCATTATAAAGCAGCCAAACCGCCGACAAATGGAAGAGGCCGACATGGAGTATAGTATTGAAATGAGTAAGTGTATTAAAAAAGGCATTCTCACAAAAGCTATGCTGGCTAAAAAGTATTCTGACCTAGGGGGAATGATGACGGAAGATGACGCATTACAATTGAATAAAAATTATGCTAAAATTGGAGAGCTCCAGACGGAGTATCAGAGACTTGTTGCAAAAAGCAAAAAAAGCGAAAAAGACCTCTCTACGATAAAGTCTCTTTTGCTAGAATTAACAGAAGTTCGATCAACTATAGTTAATCTGGAAACAGCTTACTCAACCCTCTTCAACCATACTGCAGACACGAAGGCTCAAAATAGAGCTATCATGTGGTACATTGTCAACCTGTCTTACTTTCAAGAAGAAGACGCTGAGGGAGATCCCGCAAATCTTTTTGAGGGAGTCTCTTCAGATGAAAAGCTTGAACAATATTATGTTTTTGACGAGGAGGGAAAATCAGAAATTTTTAACTCGATTAAGAATAAGCTTACAACCTTTGTGAGTTATTGGTTCTTCAGCAATCAAGCATCAAAGGAAGATTTTGACTCCTTGAATGATGAAATTGAAGGAGAAGACGATTCCCTAGAACCTGACGAGGAAGAGAAAGAAGAAGCTCCCTTAGTCGAGCCGGTTAAAGAAGCGCCCGCAGAAGAAAAAGCGGCAAGTGCCAAGCCTGCAAGGCAGAATAAAAATACTCGCAGAAAACCAGCTAAAGCATAGCGGTGGATGTCGACACCAGTGTTCTAAGAAAATTATTTAGAGATATCACAAGAGGGTATTCTCAGTATTTATATAATGATGAAAATATATACATCAAACACTTAACCACTCACGACCAAGTAGAGCTGGAAGAGGTGTACGACCAATACCTTAAAGAAGCGGAGTCAAGAGGCATACCGACCGAGAAAAACAACTTACAATTCCTGATAGACGAAGGAGATTGGACTGATGAAGATGAAGAGTATATTAACGAAAAGAAGAAGTACTTAAGTTCCTTAATTGCTAACAAAAAGCACATTGGGTTAAAGTCTCAAATTGACGAACAGAATAGAATAATTGAAAACACAACTAAAGAGCTTACCGAAAAACAGACCGAAAAAGAAAACCTGTTAGGGAGAACCTCAGAGAAATATGCTAGAGAAAGAGTAAATGATTTTTATATACTTGAAAGTTTTTATTCAGATAAAGAGCTTTCAAAAAAAACGTATACCCAAAAAGAGTATGATGAAATCGGTAGGGATGAATTGGTCAATATAATTAATATACATAACAAATGCCACAATCTTTTGTCAGAAGAAAATATACAAAAATTAATATTAGAAGATTTCTTTTTTGCTTATATGCCTTTTTGTGAAGACTCAACACAATTTTATGGTAAAGCAGTATGCAATCTAACACATCATCAAATTAAACTTATAGTATATAGTAGGGTTTTTAAATCTATTTTTGAGAAACATGATAAAATTCCAGAACACATTAAAAAAGACCCCGGTGCGCTGCTTGATTTCGCGAACTCTTCAGATAAAAATAAAGAAGATTTATCAAAACATGAAGACAAAAGAGGAGCAACTACTGTGTTTGGAGCAAAAGAAAAAGATTACGAATACATGGGCATTGATAAAGAAGATCAGAAAAAGGGGGTATCTCTTTATGATGCCGCGAAGAAAAAAGGAGGCTCACTTGATATGAATGACCTGATTGATCTTATGGGCGCTAATCCAAAGTAATAACATTTCGTGTAAATTACTCATAGCTTATGAGTACATTCCGTCTACCAGTTGAACAAGTAGGGCTTGAGCAATCAATCCAACGCGCCATGCGTAAATTTCAGACTAACCCTCTGAAAATTAATGTAGATGACAAATCCTTCACCCAGCCGCTAGGAAGAATAACTGCATCTGCAGATGAATTCACCAAATCTATCGAGGCTTCGAATGCGCGGGTTGTGGCCTTTGGAGCTTCCGTAGCGGTCATAAATGCCATACAAAACTCATTCAAACAGCTGGTGGTACAAACCGTACAAGTAGAAAAATCACTAGCAGACATCAACGTTGTACTTGGGGCAAGTGCGGCAAATCTAGAAAAATTTGGAAATAATTTATTCAGAATATCAAAAAATACTGCACAAAGTTTTGATGAGGTTGCAACAGCAGCGACTGAGTTCGCCAGACAGGGTCTTAGTGTTGAAAAAACTCTTAAAAGAACAAACGATGCACTTGTATTAACTCGCCTGACTGGTATGAAAGCTACCGATGCCGTTAAAGGCCTAACTGCGGCAGTCAATTCGTTTTCAGAAGCAGGAGTAAATACAACAGAAGTCATGAACAAGCTCGCCGCAGTCGACATGGCTTTTGCCGTAAGTTCAGAAGATTTAATTAATGGTTTATCTAGGGCGGCTGCGGTAGCGCAAGACGCCGGCATGAATATAGACCAATTAATTGGGGCAATAACATCCGCACAACAAATTACGGCTAGAGGGGGAGCTGTAATAGGGAACTCATTTAAGACTATTTTTACTAGAATACAACGTCCAGAAACCATAAATCAACTTGAGCAATTAGGTGTTGCAGTTAAAGATGTCCAAGGAAATGTCTTGCCTGCAATTAAAATTTTAGAAAGCCTAGCAAAAACTTATGATGGACTAACACAGTCACAGCAGTCTAATACCGCACAGCTTGTTGGTGGAATGTTTCAGATCAATATACTTAAGGCAGCAATGCGAGACTTAGGAAAAGAGAACAGTATCACCGCTCAAGCAATAAAAATCTCAAGCCAAGCTACCGACGAGGCCGCAAAGAAAAACGAGCAACTCAACAAAACAATGGCTGCGCTAACCAACAAGACCATGACTAGCCTTCAGCAGCTAGCAGCTCAGATAGGAGAAATAACAGTTGGCCCCGGTATAGAAAAAATATTAAAAGCAGTAAACGGGCTGTCTGAAGGAATTACAAACGTTTTAGACGGAGAAGGGATAGCGAGTAATTTTGCAAATGGATTCTTGAAAGGACTAGGTAATATAATTACCGGACCGGGAGCAGTCTTGATCTTGGGCTTAGTAGGTAAACTTTTTATAGATGTAGGAAAATTTGCCAAGACCAGCTTGGGTAATTTTATGGGAATGACGACCGAAGCCCAAAAACAAAGGCAGGTTCAGGAATCTATATTAAATTTATTAAGAACAAATGCAGACGTCTCCGGACAGCTCATTGGACAAGGCCAAACAAAAACTCAGCAAGAACAAATCTTACTAGACCTCATCGTCAAACAGACTGCCGCGCATAGAGAGCAGCTCAGGGTCGCCCAAGAACTTTCTAAAGTCGCAGTTAAGGCGGGAGCAAACCAAGAGCTTGTGATTCCAAGAAGGAGGCGAGCCGCAGGACATATTCCAAACTTTGCCAAAAACGAAAGACAGGGAGCTCTAGAAGGTGGATATGCCCCCGGCGCTATAAAATCAATGAACATGCCCGGAGAAGGCATGGTAATATATAATAGTGCGGAGAGGGTTAAAAAAATGAAAGGTTTTCAACAGCCCTTTATTAATCCCCCGATGTCAAGCAACGCGGGCAAAGAGCACAGGCAAAAATCAATGGACATGTATGGAATTGATCCTTATGCGTCGACAGGGCATGTCCCAAATTTTGCGGGAGCCTCATCTTACATGAAAATGAAGGGGTCAACCTTAAAGGGCCTCGAACAAGGAGTCGCTAGTGGAAAAATTTCAGGAGCAGGAGCGCATAACTTAAGTCCTGATATTTTTGCCGCAGTCACTCGAGGCACGAACGCGAAAAAAGCAGCAGCCAGCAAATTAAGAGATAAGAAATTAGCAGCAGAACAAGCTTCAAGAATACAAATAGATGCCGGCTCCTCTAAATTTGGCGGACCCTTTGCAGCTTTAATACCTAATCGCAACGCAAATTTTGACCAAGCATTCCAGTCAATAAATGGAACAATAAAGAAAGGGAAAAATAACTACCCCTTTACTATGCAAAATCTTGCAGTACGAGGCCCAACTATCCCTGTACCAGAAGGCAAAGTAACAGAACCAGATGAAGGAAAAATAGAAAAAAATATTTCTCAATCTATTTTCGATAATTCAGCAAAATACGCAAACACAATTCTCCCTACGGGTAAAGGAGACGTAACCTCTCAGGAATTAAAGTCTAAACTACTTTCTGCAGGAGGAGGCAAAGGAGCGGTCGCCGCAGCTGTTGGAGCGGGGTTTGAGGCTGCTGTAGCTGCAGCTTATGGAATAGATTCTTCTTTGAGAACAGAGGGTGGAGATTTTGATATCAAGAATAACTTAAAGACTGGCTCCTTAAAAAAAGTAAATGACCTGTTCGGGCTATCAGGATACTCAGTGATGGATTTTAAAGCATCTGCGTCATCAGGCAACCTTTCTAGTATGGCTAAAAAGATTTTTAACCAAAACCCAACTGAGTTTCTTAAGCAAATTAAAAAAGGCAAAGCAAGCAAAAAAGCAGCATCCCACGGTTTTATTCCAAATTTTGCAGAGTCTCCATTAATGGACGCCATAAAAAGGGAGCGTGACGCAGGAATACCCGTATCAGCAATAAGAGTTAATCAAAGCGATAAGTTGGTAAACTCTTCAAATCCAACAGGCTTAGCTGTCACCAATACAATTGATGAACCAAGAGGGCTAAAGGATGTACCAAATTTTGCCGCAAGACCAGCCTCTGATTTTGTTCAAGGAAAAGGTCTTGGATCGGGAGCAGCAAATCCAGCAGAGTGGGCAAAGTCCGCTAGGTTTGTTAGCGAAGATATGAAAAAATTTGTCAGCAGATACCAACTTCATGCAAAGCAAAGGGCCGGACTTACTAAAGAAACATTTCAAAAAGAATTAGCAAAAAATAAATTAACCCAGAATGCAAACAAGCACGAAACTAGAGAAGCCCTAAAACAATTAGGCTTTTCAAAGAGCGAAACTAAAGAAGCATTAAAACAGGTTGCTGCCGCCCGTAAGGAATCAGGAAACGCAATGCGTGGTCCCGGAAATGTTGTCACGGCAGGAATGGATAATTTTAGACAAAGAGCGGGAGCTGGAAGAGGTGGATTTGCAGGGGGAGTAGGTCGCATGGGCAGAGGTATGAGCGGAATGGGATTTATGATGGGTGCGCCAATGGCAGGAGCGATGATTGACAGCGCATTCAAGTCCGATAAATCAAGAGTAAATATGTCGGGAGGAGAAAGATTTTCTCAAAACGTCGGCTCCAATGTATTGACTGGAGCAGCGACAGGGGCTATGATGGGTGGAATGATAGGAAGCGTTGTTCCTGTCGTAGGAAATGCCGTAGGCGCTGCAGTAGGCGGAACCATAGGTGCTATTGGCGGATTAGCCAAAAGCATTTCTGAAATGGAAGTTAGCACTGCAGAACTTGCAGAGGCCACCTCCGAGGCTGCGGCCGTGCATCAAGCAAACACTTCATCCTTTAATGCAATCGTCACTGGAATTAAAAGCGGAAAAAGCGACAGAGAAACAAAGGATATGATATCGAGAGAGGCCGCAAAAGTAGATGGCATTAAAGTTGGAGGAAAAACCTTTACACAGGCGATTGCAGGATCAGACGGCAGTGATTTTGCTATGCAAGAAATAATTTCAAAGTTCAGCAATCAATCAAAAAAAGGTATAGACAAAGCATCTCTAACAGAAGGAATATCAAAATTTAGCGACAGGGTGGATAACGCTTTCTTTGGCTCTGGTAACGGTTTAGGAGGCATCATAGGGTACGGTGATAATACTGAAGAAGCCTTGCGAATAGCTCGACAAGATAAAGAAGATACGTCCTATACCCAAGGTGACCTAGATACTATGTCAAAAAATCTCGGTCAAAACGTAGACCTCTCCTCAAGACAAGAACTTCTAGCGAAAATAAAGAGTGGAGACTATGACGACTTTGAGGGTTTTCGGTTTGCTAATGAAAATCTAAATATAGGTAAAGATATGGCCTCAATCATGGGGCTCCAGAAGGGTAGTGTAGAAAACGAAAACATGGCACAGTCCCTAGAAGACATGCTCGACGAGGGAGGTATGGGTGAATTTGCTGAAGCTATACAAAAAAGCATCGATGCAGTTGAAGAAGAAAGAAAAGAAATTGAAGCGAGCATTCAGGTAAGAAAAAATTACGCTTCAAAACAAGCAGATGCTACTAAAGCAATGGAAAGAAGCCTCATGCAAGATAATCTTGCAGTAATGGACACTAATAATGCCCGCGCGACAAACATTAAAGTTCAAGAATTTTTAGGGAAATACACTACCCTTAATAAATCAATAGACGAAAGAATCGCTATAGAAAAAGGTATCGCAGAAAATGAAGTTTTAATAAATGCTACTACAGAAAAAGAAGCAAGAGTAAGAGAGCTTAGAGAAAAGCTGCTTAGAGACGGCTTAAATAAAATGAAGCAACAAGGAGTGACCGGAAATATAACAGTTAACGGAGAAACTATTGACAAAATAGACCATGCGAGAAATCAAATTCTAAATGCATCAGAGTCAGAGTTGCTTGAAATGGTAGAAAATGGAGAGGTACTTAAAAAAATTACTCAAACAGATAAAGAGGTATTCAGAAAAGGAGGAGACATTTCAAATTTTCTAGATGGCATAGCTTTAGAGTATGAAAAACAAGACGGCATTGCTAGTAAAAAAACTGACCTAGATTTACAAAACATAGACCTGCAGGCTAGAATTAATGCGATCCAACAAAAAGAAGCGAAAGCTAGAGAAGACTTTGCACAAGACCTGAAATCAAGATCTCAAGACTTGAGCATTGCGAAAAGGCAAATAGATGATCAATTAAAAAGAACTCTGGGACAAATAGATAGAGACTATAATCTTCCATTTGAAGGAAGAATGAAAACCGGCACCGCAGATCCTGTAGCCTTACGTAAAGTTCAAGAAGAGAAACAAGTGAAGCGTGCTGCAGCAGAGTTTGAAGCCGCACAAAGAAAAATACAAATTGATATTGAAAAATCATTCACAGATGCATTTTCTAACGCAAAAAATATTAACGCATTAGACTCAAACACAGAAGCTATAAAGAAGTTAACCTCCGAGTTAATGGCCGACAAGCAAGAGGCTATTGCGAAACCCCTGATTGAAGGTCTAGAAAGGTTGGCTAAACAAAGTGGCGCAGACATTACCTCAGAACAAAGCATTCCTAGTCAAATTAAATCAATCAAAGAAGCCAAGGAAGCAGAATTAAAGTCAGTAGAAAACCAAGACGTAGACCGAGCTGCTTTCGACAAAGGCTTACAGGCAATGGCAGATATCACAGGTGCCGTAAAAAACTTGGATCTCGAATTTCAACAGATTGACGGCCAATTCAGACTCGTAGACAAAAAAGATGGTTCGGTCAAATATCAAGGAGACAAAAAGCAAACGGAGACTGAGTATTTGAAGTTCAATAAAGCTATGAAACAGTCCAGTTACGGAAGCCAGCCCCTGCAAAGTGGGCGTATAAATCCATTTTTTCAGTTTCAGCAAAGAACCACAGGGATGGATCACATAGACCCCGATCAAGCTGCAGCACTTAATGCTTATGATCAACTTCACGCAGAAAAAAGAGCAAAGACATCCGCTCTTTCTAGGGAAATAGGAGATCTGGGAAGAATGGAATTCGAAGCTGGTAAGAATACCGAACTGCTAGAAACATACGGAGTAAACCACAAAGGTAAATTCGTTCCCGCCGAAGAGAAGCCTGCGTCAGTAGGAGGAGGAAATTTTGATTTCTCAAACACCCTAAAATTAGTAAAAGGAATTGGTGCTGAAGACTCTTCAAAAATTTTATCTAACTTAAATAGCCCAAAATCTAACGGAAATTTATTCACCGATCAAGACCAAAAGGGGTTATCAGAAGAAACCAAAAACAAAATCGCAGCATACAACACCTTATTAACTAACGCCAATCTTGAAGCAGCGCAGAGAAAAGATTTAGAAGTTCAAATGACAGGGGTGATTAAAAGCTCACTACAAAGCGTAACAGAATCCCAGACAACTTATGACGAGGCGGTAAAAAACGCAAAGAAAGCTACCCAGCTTTCGGAAATAGAAAACGATCTTCGAAATCAGCTAAATGATGAAATGAAATTAGCCGTCGAGGAAGCTAAAAACCTTAACGAACGGGGCTACTCGGGAAGAGCCGCACAAACCATGTTTGAAGCAAAAGTTGCCAGAGGAAAAGCTGACCCAATGTACGCAGGCCCGTCTAACGTAGAAGGCTTCACGGCAGGATACAAAAGCATGCTCGATGATATACCTACAGAAAGCGAGTTCTTTAATCAACTTGGAAACACCTTACCTCGAACATTTGCCGACAACATGGCAACTGCGCTAACAGAAGGTCTCGCAGGAATTAAATCTTGGGATGACGCACTGCATGAGGTGGCAATGGGATTCTTAAACACTTTACAACAAGCATTAAATCAAAGAATCGCGGACCAAATGCTAGGCTTCATGAATCAAGGGTTAAACTCGATGTTTGGAGGATTCTCTAAAGGAGGTGTTGTTAGAAGAAATTCTGGTGGTTTGGTTGAAGGAGGAAGTGGAACAAAAGATGACGTCCCTGCAATGTTAAACTCTGGCGAATATGTAATAAGAAAAGCAGCAGTAAATAAATATGGAACTGAATTTTTAGGATCGCTAAACCAAGGAACCACTCAAAAAAGAAATACTGGGGGCTTTATGGCTTCTGCCATTGACGGTCGTGTGGACACTCAGAGAGAGGAGCTAGGTCGTATACCCAGTCACGGCAAGGTTGCCCGAAATCCTTCTACTTTGCCAGAGCAGACAGGAGAGGGTGGGTATTTATTACCATCTAGCGGTGAAGCTGGGGCCTTTATAGCAGGTGAAATAAAAGGTAGAGAAAACCTATTGACTTTTGCCAACCAAGGAGCTACTTCAGGAGCCAATGACATAATTTCTTCAGCAGGAGCAATTGACGAATTTGGACAAACAATGTACCAAGGCCAAGGATTAAACATGCAACTGGAAGATGAAAGTATGAGGCTTTCAGGAGTTGGCCTCAGGCAGAGTCCCGTTGCGGATGAAGTGCTACAAGCAAAGCAACAAGCTCTTGATGCGGTATCAGCCTATGACGGAAATGTTAAAGCTCAAGAAGACTATCGAACCGCAAGAAGAAAAGCGATCCAAGGAGCGATCAAAGGAGCCTTAATTAGCGCCGCAGTTAGCGCCGGCATGAGTCAACTGCAAGGAGCAATGCAAGCCAGTGGAACTGCAAAAAGCGCAAATACGATGAACGTCGCGGATGCAGGAGGACTAGAAGCATACAACACAGCGAACCCAAACAATACATTAACATCAGGGGATATATATACGAAAGGGGGAGTGCCCAACGTAGGCAAAGCTACAAGCAAATTAAACTCATACGGAATCAAAGCAGGACAAGAGCGTTCTTATGTTCAACAAACCCAAAGCGGACTAGGGACAGACAACTTTACAACAACGAGAGGATCTACTAGCACATTTTCAAATTTCTTTTCTAGAGGAGCGTCAACAGCAAATGCTGCAGGAGGAGCTCTCGCCAACATAGGAATGCAAGCAAGCCCCATGGGCGTAGTTTCTCAAAAACAAACTTTTTGGGGAGGAAATGTAAAGTCTCCCCAAAGCTTTACAAGCGTGAGAGGGCCCTCGAATAGCATGAGATCAATAATGTCCTCACAGAGTACTCCTTGGACTTCTGATTTAGGAAATTCATATTCTGGATTTCAGAGCGTAAATCAATCACAAAATGCGACTTGGGATGCGCAAGCTTATGGAAGCGCATCTAATCGTGGGGTAAATACTAGAAACCTAGCTTTCTCTGGAGCGACAAACCGAAAAGCAGCAGGAGGCAGAATATCTTCAAGCAAGGTGCCGGCTTTGCTTACTGGAGGAGAGTATGTGATCAACAAAGACGCGGTCAAAAAACACGGACTTTCTTTCATGAACTCTGTGAATTCTCAGAGTTTGAACAAAGGGGGAAAGGTCAAAGGCGCCAGCATGGGAGCATCGCCTTTAGAAGATCAATCAACGATCCTTCAACAAATCCTAGAAACCCTTTTAGAACAAGGGGCCCAAGAAGAAGCTAGGGCAGAACAAATACAAAACTTAACAGAAAAATCTGAATCCACAGTTAATAATAATACTACTCAAGAAATTAAAACAAAAGGAGAAAGCCAAATAAAAGTATTAACATCTATTCTAGAAGCAATTAAAGAACAAAACACAGAACTTCCAGCACAAATATCAAATACTTTACAAAATTCTAATATAATAAATAATTCTACAAGTAATAATAGTACAAATTCATCTCAATCATCTAATAGCTCTAATAGCACTATAAACAGTACATCTAACTCCTCAACATCTAATAGCTTTGTAGATAATACAACTATACAAAATAATTTATTAGGAGAAATACTAGATACTTTAAAATTTCCATCTGCTGGCCCAGCTCCAGCAACCTCCACAAGCGCAAGCGGAGGGGCGAGCGGAAGCAATGTAAACATCACGGTCAATGTAGACTCCAAAGGAGGTCAAATGGGAGGAGGGGCAGAAATGACAAACTCTTCTTCTAGCGGAGTTAATAACGTCACTAAGGATAAAGCTGCCGAACTCGCCTCACAAATCAAAAGCGCCGTCATAGAAATTATCACAGAACAACAAAGGCTTGGCGGCATACTTAGAAAAAAACCGTAAAAAAGTTATTATTATGAGTCAAACAGATGAATGATGCTAATTTAAATTACGAACAAAAGTTTTTCATTGAACACTATGCCCTCTCAGGTGTCGTTAGTATAGATGGCGGTTATGAAATTAATGAAGAGCCCCTGAATATCCTCGGTCATGGCTACTTTGACAGTCTAGTAAACGCACCACTTCAAGGAAATTTTAATATAACCAGAAGTCTAATCACCCGCGACCCTTTATTAAATTATACAGGGGAATGCGGATTTAATGGAGGAATATATTACAACGGAACGAGCTTCGATTTTGTTAGCGGGTACCTTGATCAATACAGCGTCAACTGTTCTATCGGCTCAATACCCGAGGTTAATTCTTCTATATCTGTATATGGCAATATTGGCGGCAAGTCTAGAACATTAGAAAAATCAGAATACCAACCTTACGAGAGCAACTTCGCTACGCACGAGACAGGAGAATTTTCAATTTCCTCAACAGGACTAATGACTGGGGTTTTAACCACAGGCATCACTACAGACCCAGACGTCACCAAACTAAACGCCAAAGAAGGAGAGGACTATAAATGGATAGCGTTGACAGGAGATCACCCAGTTCCCGCAACGCCAGTTCTACTTCCAGAAGAAGAGGGGGAGATTATACAAATCCCAGATCAAGGCTCGATTATAATATCTGGATTCGGAACAGAGAGCAACAGAGTGCAGAGCTTCACCTATGACCTTACCATACCCAGAGAGCCGATATATGCAGTTGGAAAAGACAGGCCGGTCCAAGTCTCTACTATTCCTCCTTATGAAATCACAGCAAATATACTTATTCATATAGATGACTACGAAGCTAAAAATGTATTTGATTATCTAATCCAACCTCCCCAGCCACACGAAAACGACTTATCTATTTTAGTCCAAAATTCAGATAAAACTTCAACTATAGGAAGGTATAATATCCCCAATGCTAGGCTCGTCGCTGAGAACATCACGGCTGCAGCAGACAGTCAGCTAGAAATTTCATTAACCTATAGAGGATACTTTAATGCCCTAGATGAAACCTTAATATCTGGAGCTCTTTCAGGAAATTATGACATTCCAATAGATTACTGGGAAGAGGAGTGTCGAGAACCTACCATACCAACATATACCCCTACAGCACTTCCGGCGACAGCGCATACCCAAAATTGTTTTACAGCGAATTGGAGAGGGCATGTCATGGATCACGATTATTATCTGGATGTCTCAAAAGAAGATCCATTCTTCAATAATGAAAACAAAATAATCAATAAGCTCTTTATTCCCAACAACGGCAATCCCGGAGTCATATATTCTAAAGAAATTTGCGGCCTAGATCCCGGAACCGTTTATTACTATAGAGTAAAAAGCACAAACGAAAAAGACGAAGAGTCAAGCTGGTCTAATGTTGTCTCTACTATCACGATTCCTACAGAAACCGTAATTACAGGAATTAGCGACTGCCAAGATTCCCCAAATTTTGGATATAGAATAAATTGGAATTCCGTAAAAGGTGCGGCAGAGTACCTCATTGATGTAGCGGATAATGTTAATTTTGAAAACCCAATATATAATGGAAGGCCCGTATCTACCTCAAGCTTCCTCGCAGACAACCTATCTGCGGGAAAAGTATATTATTCTAGAGTAATATCTAAAAACACATCAGGAGAAAGTGGATATTCAAACATTATTAACCACATTTCTCGAGCACCAAAACCCAACAACCCAAGAGTCATAGACTCTGGCAGGGATTATATGCAAATAGCATGGGATTCAGTACCCTCAGCAGACATATATAAAGTATCCGTCTTTATTGACGGAGCTCCTTCCCCAATAGATGGATATAACAGAAAAGAAACAAACGATACAAGCCTAACAGTAAAAGACTTAATAGCAGGAACAAAGTACTATTTTGAAGTTTACGTTGAAAATGATTGTGGAGAGACTAGCCCAACACCCCCCGTAACGCATACCCTTCCTCCCGGAAAAGTTTCAAATATTATCGCGGACGCATGCACACTATATGGCTTCAGGATGTCTTGGGATAATTTATTTGGAGTTAGCTCTTATGAAGTTGACGTAACGAAATCCTTAAAATCGAATGGAGCCCCAGACTTTTCTAAATCTTTACAAAACTACAACCCTGCATCAACGACACAGAATTCTCTTATAGTTTCTCAGCTAGAGGCAGGAACACAATACTACTTCAGGGTAATAGGAAAAAACGAGGGAGGAAAAGGGGTATTCTCAGAAATAGGGAGTAAAACCACAATACCTCCCACGCCTCTACTAAATCCGGTAACAGAAAAAAACCAAGACTCATTCAGAATAAACTGGACAGACTCCAAAGGAGCAGAGTCTTACGAAGTAGATGTTTCCATAAAATCAAATAACTTCAACCCAAATTTAGAGCTTTACGACTCAAGACAAACTGAAGACTTGTTTATAGACGTTACCGGGCTTTCCGCGGGAGAAGAGTACAAATTTAGAGTACGAGCAATTAATGATTGCGGAATATCTGCTAGCTCTGACGAAAATGAGGATTGCGCAAAGCCTGACACCCCAACAAACCTATCTACTTCAAACGTAACGACAAATTCATTAACGCTTTCTTGGGGAGCAGTAACGGAGGCCGACCACTACCTCATTAACGTCTCTGAAACAGAAGGAATGAGCCCAACGCTACCCGCATACAGCGACAAAATACATACATCAAACAGTATTGATGTCGTCGGACTAAAGCAAGACACCCAGTATTACTTCACAGTAAAATCTGTTAAAACAGATTGCGGAACCAGCCCTCCTTCCAATGCTCATACTGAGATTACTGCGAAAAAAACTAAATTCAAAGTAGCGCTCCCTGCAACAGACTGTACCCTGTATGGCTTTACGGCAAACTGGGAAACTGATCCAGATACAGAATCATACGAACTAAACCTATCAACAAGCCCATCATTCAGCTCTTTCGTTTCGCCATACAACACAAACTTTCGGACCACTAGCAACAAAGAAGTAATACCCAATCTATCTGCAGGGACAAGATATTATTACAGATTGCGAGGCCACAATCAGCACGGGCATTCGGATTATTCTAGTACCATAACAGTTTTAACTTTGCCCACAGAACCACAGGTCTCAATAAGCGAAGAGACCGCCTCGTCCTTCAAAGCTTCATGGCCCTCAATTCAATCAGCCACAGCATACGAAGTTGATTTATCCAAAAATCAAGACTTTAGCACCTTCATTGAGCCATACGAAGATTTTGAAATCTTGACAAATGAAATTGTATTTCTAAATTTAGAAAAAGAAGTACAGTACTATGTGAGAGTTAGGGCAAAAAATGAAGGATGCGGCACAGGCAATAACTCTGCGGCGAAGAACGGTACGACGAAAGGCGTACCCAATCCCCCTTCAGGGTTAGCAAAAAGCGCATGTACTCTAGACGGGTTTACTGTATCTTGGTCTGCGGACCCCTTAGCAGATTCTTACAATTTAGTTGTGTCTGAGGATGAATTTTTTAATGATTTTATTAACCCTTATGACTTAGACTACAGGACTACGAACCTCTCAAAAGTAATTACTGGCCTCGATTCTGGCACAAAACACTACTACAAAGTAAGATCTATTAGTCAATATGGGAACTCCCCATTTTCCTCGACATCTTCTACGACTACCCCGCCACCCGCGCCAACAGTTTCTATAATATCAAAAACTGCTACCAGTATAACAGTATCTTGGAATGCGACAAAATCTGCAACAAAATATGAAATAGATTATTCTGACGATAACGGCACTAGTTATACAACTATAGAGAACATAACCTCGACACAGCATACCATAACGGGTCTGGATGAGAATAAAGACTATAAAATTTTAGTTCGAGCGGGTAATGAAGATTGTGGTTTTGGTCAGAACTCTTCAAGCAAAGATGGTTCCACTGGAGACATACCAAATGTCCCGGGAGGGGCAAGCACCTCAAACTGCACCCAAGGAGGGTTTCAAGCTAACTGGCAGAGCCAGAGCAATGCGACTTCCTATGAGATAATATTATACAAAGATGGAGTACAGGTTACGTCTGTAACCGTTCCCGCTTCAGCCAATTCACATAATTTTAGTAATCTAGAAGACGGAACGCAATATACTTATAAAGTAAAATCAATTAATGAATTTGGTAGCTCACCCCCATCTTCAGCAGTATCGGTGACCACTAAGCCTTCTGCACCAAAAAATATTTCTGTATCAAACTTATCCAGCAACGCTTTTGATTTAAGCTGGGACACGGCACTTTCTTCTACTGAATATGATATTGATATCGCAACAGATTTAAATTTCAATAACATTGCTCAAAGCCTTTCAAGTACGACGAATTCAAAATCAATAGACTCCCTTACGCCTAATACAGCTTTTTACATAAGAATTCGGGGATCAAATGCGAGCTGCGGAGACGGAGAATACTCTACCGCGAAACTCGTACAGACCCCGAATACAACTCCATCAAAAATAACCCTCTCTTCTGCGTCGGACTGTACGTATAGCCAAAGCCTAGGATATGGATTTTCAGTTAACTGGCAAGCAGAATCGAGCTCAGATAAATACACTGTCGATATATCTGAGAGTAACGACTTTACCCCTCTCGTATCGACCCTTAACACTAACTTAACAACTCAACCATTTGTTGGACTCAAAGCGGGAACGCAGTATTTCTTTAGGGTAAAGGGGGTCAACGATTCGGCTTCAGGGGAGTACTCTGATACAGGATCAAAAACCACAATTCCCCCTGCGGTGGAGAACCTAAGTTTCTCAAATATAACTTGCGGAGGATGTGTGGATATATCTTTTGATGCAGCCCTAGGAGCGCTGAGCTACGACCTGTATATAGCAACAGACAGCGCCTTCTCCACTTTATTTTCAAATTATGATCCTAAAAATTTATCAACTACCTCAATACAAGTCTGTGGGCTGTCTAAAGGAGTAGAGTATTTTGTCAAAATTATTGCAAAAAATGATTGCGGAGATAGTTCAGGCAACTCCTCCTCTTTTCTAACCCCTCCAAGCCCTACGGTAGCAAGACCTGCGACCTCTGTGACTTCGACACAATTTGTCGCAAACTGGGACCAAGCCTCCTTGGCAACGCATTATTTTATTGACGTAGCAACAGACAGTGCTTTTTCAAATATTTTAACTGCATACAACAAGCTAAGAGTTTCAACGACTTCAAAACAAATAGAAGGGCTAACAGAGTCTAGCTATTACTACAGAATATATGCAGCAAATGAGTCGGGATATTGTGATCCCTCAAACAGCCAAACTGTACAAATGGTTCTTGGCGCCCCATCTACAGCAGCACCAAGTGGGCTGACAAAAGACTGCTCTATTTCTGGAGGCACCTCGAGCTCAGTAGGAGCAGGGTTTACGGCAAGCTGGAATCAAGATACCGCCTCAGACGGCTACTACTTAGACGTAAGCAATAGCTCTAGTTTTATTACTTTTATTGATGGGTTCGATGGAAAAAAAATAGAGGGAGCATCCACAACTAGCGCAGTAGTAGATGGAATTTCTACTGGCAGAATTTTTTATTACAGAGTAAGAAGTTATAATAGCTCTGGAGAATCAGCAAATTCAGACATAAGACAGGCGCTAACTCTTCCATTTAGGCCACTATTAACCGCGCAAACGGAAGTTCAGTCGCAATCAGTTAGAACCAACTGGGTGCCGGTCTTTTCAGAAAAATTAACATCTTCCTCCCAGCAGGCTTCTTCTTATAAGGTAACCTATTCAACGAATGCGAATATGAGCAACCCCATAAAACAAGATCAAGTTACAACTTCTGCAAGCTACGTAATAGAGCCCCTTCTAGCCGGGCAAACCTATTATTATCAAGTTGTTGCCACAAATGAATCCGGAGACAGCTGCGAGTCAGAGATAGATTCTTTTATTACAGCCAAGGCCCTACTAAAACAAACAGAAGAATTAATACTAAAACAAGATGGCTCAGCAATCCTCTTGGAATTAAGTAATTAGTGTAATATAATATGTTATGGCTGACTCAAAAATCACAGAATTACCCACATATCAATCTGCTACGGCAACGCCTAATGTAGATAATGACGTACTACCTATCGTCGATTTAGATAAAGATGTAACCAGAAAGCTTTCTCTCTCAGAGTTAGAATCTACCCTATATCAGGATGGAACAGAAAATATAGACTTACACTCGGGTGCTTTTTCTGATGCACAATTTAATAACGACATACAAGTTGGCACAACCGGAGACGTTGTCACCGCACTACTTAATAAAATTAACGGCAACACTACCAACATAAATAATCTAGATGGAGCATTCGTAACCCTTGCAACTGCCCAAGACATTACCGCATCAAAGGTTTTTGATGAAGTGGTGGGGTTTAAAAAAGCTATAAAAATTGGAGGAACTCTTGAGTCAGCTACGATAAGCGCCGGAAGCAATGGCTTTGTCGAAATTAACGGGGAAGTAGGAAACACCTCTCTTTATGCAAATCATGATATTGTTGCCTTTTCAGACGCTTCTGTTAAAGAAAATGTAAGGTCTATTACTAGCCCTATGCAAAAAATAAAAAGGCTAAACGGCAGAATGTATACCAGAAATGACGCCAAAGATACAGAAAAACAAAACATGGGTCTGATTGCCCAAGAAGTAAATGAAGTAGTGCCAGAGGTCGTCGCTAAGTTATCAAACGGCAAAATGGGTGTCGCGTATCAAAACTTAGTAGCGCTTCTGATTGAAGGAATAAAGGATCAGCAAAAACAAATAGATCAGCTCAAAAAACAAATTCAGGAGATAAAATGACCCTGCCAAATTCTGGACCAGTCAGCATTGGAGATGTAATCGCTGAAACGGCCCACTGCAAAGGTTCTTTATCCAAACAAGGAGTTTTTGTATCTTCGGAAAAAAGGTCACTAAAAGAGATAATAGCCCCAAACTTTCAAGAGGTATTTGATCAGTTTGGTAATGTAACTCCGTGGAAAAATGTAGGAATTAAAGAGTTCCATAATTTGAACGGATATAAAGACAACAACTATTTGATATCTGATGGGGTTGACGGAAAACTTGCACACTCAGCGAGAGCAACAGATACGGAAGCAAAAGTGATAACTACCGAAAACGGATTCATATTAAGAACAAACGAGAAAGACGGAGAAGAAACGGTAATCAAACACGAGAACGCTAATGTTCTTAACGTAGATGACATATTTTTATTTGCAGAATTTTGCAGAGAATTTGGGACACCAGATTCCGCAGTTTACTTTTTATTCACAAACGTAGGCACTATACAAAACCTGCATAAAGAGCAGCACTTATGGCCAGAAAACTCTAAAGTTTTTATACTCAATAGCAATAATGGCTCATGCATAAACCCTAACCTAGGACAAGGCCTACATGAATTAATATGACGCAGATTAGCTTACATGAATTACTGGACGGAGATATCCCTCAATCTGGAATTTCTTTCGCAAGAATCCGAGGAGAAGTTGGGGGTCTAAATAATACAAATTCCCTATCTTCGAATAATCTATCCTTGAACGCTATTCAGCAACAATATAAGCTTATCGATGAATTTGATCAGGCTACAGAATTTAACACAGCATTCCCAACATTAGAAAAAATTTCTGAATATATCGATATAGATGCTAATCCCGGATATTACCTAATAACAGATGGGACAAGCGTAAGTCCAACGACTATAACAGGGCCCACAGACGGTTACTTTGGTACAGATGATGGACACACAATAGTCACAGATGATGAAGAAGGAGAAACCTCTCTGGTCAATACTATAGTTGTAAACGATAGCAATATTACAGATGTAAACTTAAAGTCAATACTTCTACAAGCTAGAGGAGAGACAACAGAGCCAGAGTCATTAATATTTATAAATAATGGAATAATATTTTCCACTAGCGTAGATCAATATTGTGTCTTTAATCAAGCAGCCCGAAAAGCTCCAGCGATTTCTACAGGGTACAGATGGGTCGAGGGAAGTCAAATTAAAATCATAAATAATGGCACAATAATTGGATGCGGGGGTGGAGGGGGATCTATCGCGCAAAGAGTGGGGCAATCTGGTGGAGATGCAATAGAAATTTTTTACCCAATCATTATCGAGAATAATGGTTTTATTTTCGGAGGCGGTGGTGGAGGGGCAGGCACTTTCTACGGCAATGGAGGTGGCGGAGGAGCAGGCAGGGTTGCAGGAAAAGGTGGAGCAGGATCTTTTAATGAAAACAACGGCAATGATGGTTCAGAAAATTCTGGCGGGAACGCAGGAAAACCAATAGACAATTCAGACGCAGTAGGTTTTCAAATAAACGCAGGTGCTGGCGGGGGGCTTGGGAGCCCGGGTATGGGAAATATTTTATATAGCGGAGGAGATGCGGGTAAAATTGTTAAAACAAATAATTTCGCAGTGCAAGGATTATCCCTAGGCACGTATATGACAACAAAACTTAAAGGCGAAATCTCATGATACATGCTTTCATATGCCAAGATAACTTAGTTTACGGAGCGGTTTTGTGCGAGCATAAGAGGCCTAGAGTAGACTTAATTGAGTCAGTCAATAACCCCCATAAAGAAATCAAGGTCCTAGTTTTAAAAGATTCTGAATATAACGATCTATGGAAAGAATGTATTCAATCTCCTTATTTTGGCTCCAAGCCTAAATTTCATATTAAAGAAAATAAACTGCTGAAGGTGTAATTTATACTAGTTATGGCTAATATAAAAATCAGAGATCTTCCGCTGTATTCTGAACAGGACTCTAATCGTACTGAAGAATGGTTAATGGTTGCCCAATCTGGGCTACAAAATGGAAGAAAAACCTGCAGAATCTCCCTAGATAATGTAGCTCCTATAGATAGCTTAAGCGGATTAATTAAAAACAATAGAGAAAACATAGCCCTACTAAGCGGAGACATAGATACTGTTTCAGGAAATGTGAATACAGTAGCAACCAACCTTATTGAAACCGGCAGAGTGTTAGAGAGTGCAGGAAGAAATGAGCTATTAGCTTTCTCCACAGGGTTAAACCCATTAGACCCGACAGAGACAGGTTATCTTGTTAACGATAAATACAGACCGAACTTAACCTTGGTGAGGGGTAAAAAATATAAAATAACAGCAAATTTACCAGAGGCGCCGCTATGGTTCACCAAGACCCCCAATGGAGGAGCGTCTGTGCTTGGTTACGAGATTGGTCGACCAAAAGCAGAAAACGGAAACGAAACGCCTTGGGGCGGACCACTAATGTTTTTCACAGTTCCAGAAGATCTGCCATCAAATGTTTTCTACCAAAGCTATTCTCACGGAGATTTTGGAGGAAAAATTCACGTCACAAATGGTCTGCTTTTTGACTCAGACCAAGACACATCCATTACATTAGATAGCACAGGGACTTCCTCTTACGAGACTAATACAATAACCATGAAAGCCTCAGGAGAAAAAGTTTTATGCTTAACTAGCACAGAAGTAAAAGTAGAAAAACCTTTTTTCGTTAACGGCAGCGGAGATATTTCGGGGAACTTAAGAGTAAGAGGAGATCTAACTGTAAATGGAGGGTATACCCAAATCGACACAAACGTTCAAACTACAGAGCAGATGTCGATTACCAATGACGGCACTGGCCCGGCTATAATAGCAAACCAAAAAGGTACCCAGCCAATTATTAACTTTCAAGACGATGGGTCTAGCGTATTTTTTGTAGACAACGGGGGTTTAATTGGATTAAGCACCGCATCTCCCGAGGTTACACTAGATATAAATACCACAGATGCGATAAAATTACCCGCAGGAGTCTCAGCTCAAAGACCCTCTCTGGCAGGCTCAAGCTTAAGCGGAATGATTAGGTTTAACACTGAATCTGGGATATATGAAGGATATCGTGACGCAGAATGGAAAGAGATGGGGGGAGGGGTTATAGATAAAGATAAAGACACCTACATTACTCCGGAATCCTCTGCGGATTCAGATGCTTTAGAATTTTATACCTCAGGAGTTAAGAGGCTTGAAATTTCTAGCTCGGGAAACGTAAGTATTTCAGGAGCAACACTCCTTCATAGCACTCTAGATGTGTCTGGAGCTACGGCACTGTCAGGAACTTTAGGTGTCAGTGGTCAAACTGATATTACAGGAGCAGCACTCCTTCATAGCACTCTAGATGTGTCTGGAGCTACGGCACTGTCAGGAACTTTAGGTGTCAGTGGTCAAACTGATATTACAGGAGCAGCACTCCTTCATAGCACTCTAGATGTGTCTGGAGCTACGGCGCTTTCGGGAGCTCTAGATGCTAAAAGCACAGTAGGCATATCTGGATTAACAAACATAAATGACGAACTTAGGGTTAAAGATAAAATCACCTTAGGGGGAGATCTTTTATGCTCAGGAGACATAATAGCGTTTTATTCAACTTCAGATATTAATTTAAAGGAAAATATTTACCCTATCGAAAACCCAGTCGAGAAAATTAAAAAAATCAATGGAGTTGAATTTGACTGGAAAGAGGGATTTGACCATGAAAGAGCCGGCCATGATATTGGAGTAATTGCTCAAGAAATTGAAGCGGTTATTCCCGAAGCGGTTTTAACTAGAAAAAATGGCATTAAATCTGTAGAATATAATAAGATAATACCGTTACTAATAGAATGCATAAACAACCAAGAAAAAAGAATAAAGGAGTTAGAAAAAAATGTCAATACAAAGCATAAAAGCTAGAGACCTAGTAAGCCACGCAACTGTCGCAGATAATGATGAATTAATTATCTCCACTTCTGGAGGAAGTACAATGAAATCCACAGCCCTTCAGGTCGGAGGCGTCAGAACTTTAAATGGGCTAACTGGACACCTTCTCGCCGCCCCATTTTACGTAAACTTTGAAACCAAAAGCGCCAATTATACAGTGACCTCTGATGACGGAATGAAAGTTTTACTTGTTAATGGAAAAACCATAACACTTCCCAATCTTGGTGCCCCAAGCGCAGGCCTTCAACTCACAATAATAAATACAGACACGACAGGGCTACCAACAATACTAGCGAAATCAGGAATAACATTAAACAGCAAGGGAACTCATTTGATAGAGTATTACGATGCATGCACAATGTTTTATGACGGTGCAACCAACTGGCATGCGGTTGGAAATCTTGACACACCATAATAATGCACCTAACCACACTGCCATATTTAATTGGAGGGCTTTCATGTGGTTGCAAATGTAACGAATCTGGCTTTACCTATATCCCTATGGGTCATGGAGGGTTAGTAGATTTCTCACAATATATTGGAGAGCTAGAAGGCCCGTATACTTGGAGCTTATATTGGTATTATGATTCTGGAAGCGCTCCCTGTACGGGCACAAATTATTTATACGGAAAATGGGATTCTAAAAAATGTATTAACGCAAAACAAGAGCCAAAATGGATAATCAATGGAGGTTACTTTAAAATTGTAAGAGCGTACACATCCACCGGGGGTAATGCTCCAATTGGTAAAGGCGGCCAGAATTGGTTTGCTAAAAACATAGGTTACGTCGGGGGATACGGTATGAACTTCAAGCTCTGCGTGACATGCACTAAAGGAAGTTCGACAAACATCAATGGTATCGATTTGCTTGGATCAACTAATTGTTCCGCAGCAAGCAGTGTCGCTCCTCCCGATAAAGGGGATCCTCCAAGTAATATATTAGTAGACAATTTAACAGTTAATGAGTATGAGCCCGAAGGAACTCTAGTAGGAAAAGTCACGGGAACTGACCCAGATAATGATGTAGAAGGATTTTTTATGTATGGACTTTTCTCGACCCCATATGGATCAAACACAAAGTTTGCCATTAATAAAGTAAACGCGGAATTCCATCTAGTTACAGATCCGCTAGATAGTACCACAAGCCTACCCATTCAACCATTAACGACCCCATTTTTTCATTACGACACAGAGCAGTCTTATGATATAAAGATAAGAGCAATTGACTCATTTGGGCAAGCATTCGACAAACTCTTTACAGTAACAGTCGTGGAACAAGATGGCATCGAAGCAGACAGCAACTTCCCCCTAGAGGCAGATGACGGAGAGTTGCTTTTTCATGATTGAAAACAGCATATTTTATTATATAATATATTATGGGCACAAAGATTAGGGATCTGACAGCGACAACATCGGTAGGAGCTAATGACTTTTTCGTGGTTGCGAAGTCAGATAATACAACGAAAAAAATCAGTGGAACAAATTTAACTAGCTCCCTAGGTGGAGGGGGCGAAGCTAAATTTTTTATATATACAGCAAGCCTAGGCAATGGCTTTGGCCTTAGCTACCAAAGCTATGTTGATCGGTCACCCGGTAAACAAGCTGTAAGCTCGGGCGTTAGCTACTATATTTTACCGAACCTTCTCAACATCGCGGGGTCTTTGGGCACCGCCGTCGGCACCGCCCCTATGATCCTTGTAACTACCCCATCCAACATGGCGGCGGTAGTACAGCCCAATATTACTGCTCAGGGCGCAAATGCAAAAACTTTTGGAGCATTTATCTATCAAGGCCATATATACTGCTTTTCTACTACTAGGCATGGGTCTATAGCTACAAGCCCAATTCCTCTCTTACAGATATAGCGCATATGAGCAATTTATCTCATATGCCATTTTTGTTTAAGCATAATGGCAATAAATACTTATTATATTGTGAAAAAGAAAAAGATCTGTCTATGCTAATTGGCTTTGAAGACCCGCACTCAGATACTCCATTTCCCTTATATACAAATTTTATTGGCTGGGCAGTGCATATTAAAAACCTAGATACAGGGAAAGTTAAAAAAATACCAACTCCAGAAAGCGACCTAGACTGTAATCCCTCAATATTCTTTGAAAACGGAAAAATGTTATTATCCTATATCGCTAGTAATATCATCACTCACCCATACTCCGACGGAGATAGAATGCAATGTTTAAAGACTAGCCTGCGCACAATAGAACTCAACGAAGACTTCAGTCCAAAACTAGAAACAGAATCTGTTATTCAAGACCAAACATGGACAGGCATAGTTACCGATAAATATGTAATATACAGAAATAATGAATCCGTTGCTGGCCCGTGTAGCTTCACTGTAATAAATAAAGATACGAAAGAGCAAAAAACATTAAGCTCCAAAAACCAAAGAATGACATATCGCGCAAACCCAATATGGGGGGAGCCAGATAAATTTATTTTAACTTTTGACATGGAAGTAGCGGAAGACTATGCTAACGCCAGCATAGTAATAGACTTAAATACAACACAACAACAATTAATAATTAGAACAGATGATCCTGAAATGCCAGAGGGTAATTTAGATATATACAAGTGTTCTATATTAGATGATAAATTAATTTATAGTAAAAAAAATAAATACAAAGCTGGTGAAGAATCCGGTTGTGAATTAATAGAATCAAAATATCAGTTAGTACAAAACAATTTACTTAAGTTGGAATATGTATAATGTTTTAGTGTAATTTATAGCATGAGCAGCAAAAGAAGTTTTTACAGATACACAGAGACGCCTCTCTACATAAGAGATGTCGAGCCAGCTGACCAAGAGAAAGCTAATCTCTCGAGTTATCCCGAATATGTTCAAGAAGACGGGAATGCTGCTTATTCAAAAGCAGACTATATGTATTCAACTTCCGCAGGGCTTTCCATTTCTGCCTCCA
>Ga0315320_10000499_pt1 | contig 32103 bp, 17 predicted proteins | sample M140m21515metaG_FD_203458 | JGI IMG/M metagenome (GOLD analysis project Ga0315320, IMG submission 203458) | Ammonia-oxidizing marine archaeal communities from Monterey Bay, California, United States - M1 40m 21515 | ecosystem: Environmental > Aquatic > Marine > Coastal | place: USA: California... | reverse complement strand
ATCATCGGCCATGATGAATACGATATTAGGCTTGGCAGAATCCGCCACAGCAGCAGATACCGAAAGCACAGCTAAACTTAACAACGTTAACAATACTATCCTCACCTTATTATTTAGTTAAGAGACATTCCGACAGCGCTCCATTCTATAGATTATTCAAAAAACAGCGCATTGATTCCTGTGCCCAAACCTAGCACTGGGGTGCCAGAGAAGCTCAACCCTATGATCAGTTCCCGCATCCGGGTATCCAACATTGGCTCCCATCGAGGGGATAAAGGGCGCAAGGGCGGCGGCGATTCCTGTGGTTTTGACAAACGATCTGCGAGTGATGGGGTGTTTCATGTTTAGATGTTTTGTTAGCTCAATTAAAGTATGCTTGTTCAGCTTTGAGTACTACTTTCCTGAGAAGCTTCACTGCGGATCAGAGCATGCTTGTATTTACCACGCACAAGCGAAGTAGAGGGGAATCCGCGCCATGAGGAGGTACCGTCTGGCGTTTTGAATGCCAACCCGCGCCCGTTAAGATATAAGGGGTAATGCCAAAACAGGTTGCGATCCCCGATCTGTTCTCCGAATAAAATCGGCGATATATCCGTTCCGTCCACCGGCTTTTGGCTTGGTAAAGGGGCGCCCGCCAGCGTTGCCAGAGTCGGCAGGAAGTCGACACTGGAGATGGGGGTATTTGATTTACTGCCAGGCTTGATCTGTCCTGTCCAGCTGGCGCAGGCTGGTACGCGGACACCCGCTTCAAAAAGCGACCCCTTCATACCGCGAAGAGGTGCAAGCTGACTGATTATGGTTCCGCCATTATCGCTGGTAAAAATAATGATCGTATTCTTTTCCAGTCCCAGTTCCTCAACCTTGGCCACAAGGCGCTTAACGGAGGTGTCGACGGCTTCGATCATCGCCGCATACACAGGCACATTGTCCTTCGAATAACCAGGAGTCCGCTTTTTGAGTTCTTCCAACTCGGCAGCAGACATGGCATCCAGTTTGGCCTGATATTTTTTTACGACGTTTTCCCTGGCCGCCAATGGTATGTGGACATCCCAGTGAGCCAGATAGAGGAAGAAGGGCTTGTCGCGATTTTCTTCAATGAATTCGAGCGAACGGTTCGTTAAGTTTTCGGCCACGTCAATATCGCTAAACAACTTGCTGAATTTGCCCGCACCCCAACCTTCAGCACGCGGCATAGATGACCTGAGGGCGGTTTTTTTTATGGCTTCATCTTGATTTCCTCGATCAGCCATTTGGTGAAGCCGAGCTTGGAGTGAGGATCCGTTTCGGGGCCGCAGGGGCGCATGCGGCCTGAGCCGTGAGGGAAAATGTTCAGGTAGTAGTGCATCTTTGGGTGCTGCTTCGGCAGGCCTTCTTCCCAGAACTTGATCAGCCAGTCGCGCTCTACGAACTCATAGTACTTCTCTTTATCGGCTTTCCAGATGACGGGGCCGTAGTAGAAGATATATTCTTTTCCTTGGTCGAGGGTCCATTTCGCTCCTTGGATAATCCTCTCCGGCTTTCCCCAGCCTGTTTCACGCGGCCAGTGACGGTTGAATTGGTGAGATTCGTAAGCGATGCCTTCAACCTTATCCATGATTGGCTGGAAGCGTTTGTCGGTCGCGAAGAAATCGGGGTGCTGCACCATCTGGATCAGCTTGTAGTTGTCTTTCTTCAGAATTCCCTGCCCGTAAGCGTTTTTGAAGAGGGCGCGGATGTCGTCGATGTCTTTCTCGAAAAGGATACGTGTGTCCTCTTGGAAAGGGCCGGGCACCGCATCCTTGTATCCACGATTTATGACGAGATCGTATTCGCGGCAGATCAGGATGTGCTCGACGTTGCCGCCTTTATCTTCCCAGCCCTTTATCTTATGGACGAGCTGGTTCTTCTTGGGGTCGAGGTCGTCGTTTTTGGCGGCGGATCCCCAATAATGCTCGAAGAACACGCGCTTCGTTTTGAAGTCGCCATCGAGCCAACCTTTTACGGTGTCGATGTGCTCGGCAACAAAAGGGTACTGCCCTTTCTGGGCTTCATAGGTGGGCGTGTTTCTCCAGCTGCCGCCGTGGTTCGATTTCCAATCGGCTTCATCGCGAGGGAGGGGGCGCAAGCCGACGAGGCCATGGCTGGGGCCCTCTGCATCGTTCTCGTTGGCGAATGCCATACAGCAGTGGACGAGTAGAATTGATAAGGTTATGAGTAATCGTTTCTTCATTCTTTAGTTTAAAGAGGCCTTCAATTCTTCATGCCCGAAACGATCGATTCGCTGTATCGCAGCTCGCCGGTAAACGCATCGTAGTACTTGAAGATCACCTGAGGGTGCGGATAGGCGACCCAGCGTTCGTCGCCTCTTTGTAGTGGGCTGTTAAATACGTTATTCACCTGCACGACGCAATAGGTCGGCTGCTGCCGCTCGAGACGAGGGGTATCCGAGTGCACGTAGGTCGACCAGCGAATATCGCACTCGCGCGGTCCGTACTTGAACGTCCCGTTCGCAGGTCGATTCCCCTCATCGGCCGACGGCACGTGGTTGATCGAATTCGCTGGTCCGGATGCGAACTCCCAAACATTGGGCGTAATATTGATGGCGAAGCTGTTGTGGAGATCCCCCGTCATCATGAAAAACTGCTTCTCGGGACTCTCTTCGAAAAAGCGAATCAAGTCCTCGCGCTCATCGATGAAGACCGTCCAGGCATCGTCCTTAGTCACGGACGCGTTCGTGTCGCCTCCTCCGCCACCACCCACATGAGGTATCATGAAGTCGACCGTCGACGCCATAAAAAAGAAATCGGCATCCGAGCGAGCGATCGATTCCTTGAGCCAGTTCAATTGCTGCTTCCCCAACATAGACGCTCCGGGATTAGCCGGATTGCTGACATCGTGAAGCGAGCGATGCGAACGCGTGTCGAGAAGGAAGAACTCGCAGTTCGACACGCGGAACGACCCATAGGAACGCCGACCGATCGAGTACGAAGCCTCTCCATTCGCCCGCCCCGCGGGTTCGATTCTGAGGCGATGATCGTCGATCACTTCCACAATATCGTATACGCCTGCGTTTGAATTGCCAGGTTCGGCATCCAGCACGCTTGATTGAACGCCATCCGTCGTCTTTCCCCAGTGAACCATGACATTCGAGAAATCTTCCAAGGTAAGACTCTCGAAGGAGGCCTTCGGATCGTAGAGGATATCGCTTCCTTCCTTGAAACTGCCTTTGCCGAATCGAGCCTCCTTGTCATGAACGACTGGGTTTGCCCAACCGAGATAGTCGTGCCACGCTTTGACAGCCGTGTCGCGAAAGACCGCTCTTCGATCCACGTAACCCGCCTCGGCCGTGCCGTAGGTGTCGTTTATCAACTCGTGATCGTCGAAGGTGAAAAAGCTCGGTACCCGACTGTGCCACTCCATCAAGTTTCGCCCACGGCTCATATAGGTCTTATAATTTTCCCAAACGCCTACCACCGTTGGGGCTAACTCAACGATTTCCGGTTTTTCATCAGGACCCAGGCGCGTCTGATTCATCCACGCTTCCACCGGATAGTCCCGGTCCTCTTCATACAGCCAGTCTCCATTAAGAATCGCGAAATGCACCTTGTCCGCGACCTGCTCATTCAAGGTATCATAAATGGGAAGACTCGGCCCCACTCCATGAGCCGGGTTCTGATTCTGGCAGGAAACGAACTCGAACTGAAAATTGAACAAGCCTTCCGGGTTGTGCTCTTCGTCTACATAGTCCACCGTTTCCGGCAGCGTGCGAAAGGTTCCGGACAGACCTTTATCCACCGTATAGTGATAGAGCGTGTCTGGGTACAGGTTGGTAAGCGTTACAATCGCCGTGTTATCGTTCTCCAAAACCGTATCCACATATTCGGACACCATCAATTGCTTGAACCGTTCCGTGCCATAACGTACCGAGACCTCTCCCGGAATATTGGTGCGGACCCAAATGCTCATCGTAGTGGGCCCCGGTCTGCCGAGGACTGGCCCATGCGTCACCTTGAAATCCGTGTACGTGGTATCGGAGAAGGAGCTCGAAGAGGTGACGCCAATAAGGACAACGAGAAAAAGCTTCCTAACAAGGCTACTCAAAAACTGCGTATTCGTATTCATAATATTCCTATTTCTAATTTTTCCGTATCAACAAACTACAAACCATTTCACATAAACGCCGACGTCAGTTTGGACCAAGCGAGCCAGATCCCGGCAACCAAAAGGCCAAAGGCCGAAAGCCAGAGAAAGAAGTCCCAGAGTTTGGTGGGTCGTAGAGCGGGAATCGCGTGCTTGTAGCGAAAGTAGATGGCCGCGAATCCTAGCATGGGAAGCAGGAAGGCCTGCATGGTTCCTGCCAGGAGGACGAGTTCCTTGGGTTTCGGATAGAGCCAGAAGAAGAGAAAGCTGATAATGGGAAAGGCCAGGCAAAGGCCCTTGATCCAATTTCGGTCATTTTTCGGATCGTGTTTCCTCCAACCGAAAATAACGAGGGCATCGGCAAACACCCGAGCCTTGCTCGCGCCTACCACAAAAAAGGTCGAGTATAGGACGGCAGCCGCTCCCGCAAGAAACAGCCCCATCGACCAACTGCCAAACACGGGTTCGTACATGGCCGCCAGCGTTCGAATCATTTCCATGCCCTGCGGGTTCAAATCGGCTCGGTGCAATATCGCCGCACCTAGAATATAAAACACTACCGTAGACGTGGTATAGACCACCAGCGATAGCCAGGCATCCCAGCGCAGCACCCGCAACCATCCCTTGGCCCGCGCGTTCCAGGCATCGGAATCCTCCCTGGGTCCGATATAAGCGGCGTATCCTTTTTCCAGACACCAATAAGGATAAAAGATGATCTCGCCAGCCCCGACCCCAATAATGCCAAAGGTAGCCAAAGCCGTAATAATAGGCGTCATGCCCTCTTGGGCCGGAGGCAATCTAAAGGATAGTCCCTGCCACAAGCTCTCCCAGCTCACCGCCCAATCCGGATTCATCTGCAGCAGAACCAAATTAAGCAGAGTGACCAGAGTAAAAGCGGCCACAAAGAGAGTGACCACCGTTTCGATGGCTCCATAGCGACCGAAAAACAGAATGAGAGCGGTGACGATGGTTACGATCAAAGCCCATATATAGATATCGTAGCCCGGATCCGGCAGGTTAGCGCTCAGCGCCTCGAGATTAGCTTCGGTCGGTTCGCCGAGAGCATAAGCCAACTTCGCTCGCACCTGAGTATCGGCGGCTTCATTAAACGCAATCCCTTCTTCCGTAATGGGAACGCTGATACTTAAGGCCTGGCCTACCCCGCCCACGATACCGCCCTGTTGTGCGGTACTGGTTATGAACATAGCCAGCCAGAACCAAGCGATCCAATGGATCCCCTTCATCCTCAGCCCCGGCAAGGCATTGATTCCTTCGAGGGCGGTCTTGCCCGTCAAGATCACGTATCGCCCGACTTCCACCTGGACGAATACTTTGATTATGCAGCCGACGATGATGACCCACATCAGCCAGAACCCCGCTTCCGCGCCAGTCGCCGTGGTGGCGATGAGTTCGCCCGATCCGACGATTGCTCCAGCCACGATCAAGCCAGGGCCGAGTTCTTTCAGTGTGCCCAGAAAAGTAGTGGGCGGTTTGCGAATGAGTTTCTTATCCATTAACTAAAATTTGTGCGTTGTTATTCCCTGTGTCTGCCACGGCCTTTTCATTCAGCTTTCCAGAGTCTGACATAATCGATGACCAAACGACTGCTGGCGCCATCCAAGGCTTTGAAAGTAAACTCCTGCCGGGATTGCATCGAAACCTGCTCGTGTTCGAAGATCCGTTGGTGGCCGTTGAGCTCGATGAGGAGTTTTCCTTCTTTCAGCTCGATGACAATATCCGTCCATTCATTAAGCTCGAAACCAGATTGACGGTCTTCTATCAGTTCGCCTCCAGATAGCTTCAAGGAGTAGCCACCCTTTCTGAAAAACAGGTTATTAATGTGATGGCCGATATCGAGCTTCGGCCGAGCGGCTTGAAAGGATTCCCCTTCGAACTTGAAACGCATATGGCAAACGAAGCTTTCGGGTATATGGTTCAGGCGAATTACCGGGCCCAAGCCAAGATGATGATCGCGCCCCAGCGCCTTCTCCGCCTCTTCTGCGTTTTTATAGTCAGGCGCACCGATCAACATCCCATCCTCTACCTTCCAATTCTTGGTCCGAGGCTGCCACCACTCTCGATTGAACTCACCGTCAAAGTCGTCAGCATAAACCAGCGTTCCCTTTGAAAACAATTCCGACTGAAACGCAGGAGTCCCTGCATGGAGCTGCGCTGCAAGCATCCCGGAACCAACATAAAAGAGTACCCTGAAAATAAATATACGTTGCTTCATTTGCTTCGAAACTCCTCACTTTGCGCGATTGCATGTATGAATGCGTTCAATACATTGTGTTCACGTTTCGCCGAGCGCAGTACCTCATTCGCCAAGTCTTCATCGGTAAAACCAAAGGGTCGCCCCAAGGCGTACTCGATCAGGTGTTCGGTAAAACCACGGGCGAAGTCCCCTTCCCGCTCGGCGATAAGCTCGCGCATCTCATAATAATCCCCAAAGGCCGGCCCGTTGTAGAATGCTCCCGAGGCGTCGATCTTCCAGGTCTTCTTCTTTTTACCGGCTCCGTCATATTCTGTGGTGCGCCACTTCCCGGCAGCATCGAAATTTTCCAGACCGAAGCCGATCGGGTCGATCTTGCGGTGGCAATTGGCGCACTGGGCCTCTTCCATGTGGGCGGAGAGGCGTTCGCGGGTAGTGAAAGCTTGATCGTCGAGACGCGAGATTTGCGGGACGTTGGGCGGCGCGGGCGGCGGAGGATTGTTAAGCAAATGCCGAAGCACCCAGGCCCCGCGCTCAACAGGGCTACTATTGACGCCGTCGCTGCCCATCGCGTGGATCGCAGCCATACCGAGCAATCCGCCACGCGGCGAGCCATCGGGCAAGTCAACCTTTTGGAACTGATCGCCAGTGACGCCGTCAATCCCGTAGTAGGTGGCGAGCAAGCCGTTGACATAGACATAGTCGGTGTTGAGCAGCTTGCCGAGCTGTCCTTCTTCTTTGGAACGCAGCAGGTGGGCGAAGGATTGGTAGACTTCCTGTCGGGCGGCGGAACGGGCGCTCTCGTCGAATTCACGATGCAGCTTGGTATCGAACTGGAAGAAGTCGAGTCGTTCCATGTCGAGCCATTGGTGGACGAAACCGGAGACGAATTCATCAGAACGGGGATCGGCGATGAGGCGGTCGACCTGTTCGCGCAGGATCTTCGGTTCGCGTAATTGGTTTTGTTGGGCAAGTGCCAGCAACTCCCTATCGGGAGGAGCGCTCCAGAGGAAGTAGGCGAGGCGCACGGCGAGTTCGCGATCTGAGAGAGTTCGGCGTTCGGTTTCGCTACCGGGCTCGTTGAGATAGAGGAACCCGGGGGAGGCGAGGATCACGCTAAGTGGGGTGCGGATGGCGACGTCGAAGGGCTCTCCGCCTTCGCGTCGGGTTTGATGGATGGAGAGGAGCTGATCGATAAACTTGGGATCGGGCTGTGCGCCACGGAAGGCGTGCACAGCAAAGTCCGCCAGAATGCTTCGAGCGCTTTCGAGTTCGGAACCTCCCTGCGAGTGGGCGGCGAGAGCATCCGCCAGGCCAGTGTCTGACTCGGCTTTCTGAGGGGATGAGCCAAGGGGTCCTTCGAGTTCCACCCAGTCGATCCAGATCGCCGGATCGATGCCGTAGCCGTTCTTGCGTTTGGCGATGTCGTGCTCCCCCCAAAGTGCCTTGAGGTTGCCGTTGTTGGGCTGCTTCTCCTGTATCGCGAATTCCCTGGGCGTATCGGATCCGACCGAGAGCGGGATTTCGATCGTTTCCGGGTTGTCGACGGTTCCGGAAACTTGATGGGTGCTGATGGCCGGTCCCTCGAGCCCCCAGTTTCGTTGCGGGATCAAGCGTTGGGGATGCCCGACCTGGATGAATCGCCGGGAAGCGGGTGTGTCTTTCGTCACCCCGACACGGACGCGCATGACGTAGTTGCCGGGCGGCAGGTTCTTGCGTGAGACGATCACTCGACCGGTTCCGTGGGCGAGCTTCAGGTACGCCCCGCGATCGCGGTGCGGCAGCCCCGCGACGTGCTTGTGATACGCAAGATTGGCGCGGTCCCAAGCGGGGTTGGCGGCTGCGGCTTTGCCGGAATCCCGGAAACCGTATTCACCTGGATCGGGCGCTCCCCCTAAAATGTGGGCGAGGTAGTAAAAAAGAATTGGGTGATTGATCTTGGGTTCAGTCTTGCCGAGCTCGGCGATCTTCGCCTGGTTCGCGGGTGTTTTGGCGGCTTTATCTACAAGCTTTTGGTAGGGAATGAAACGTGCATAAGCGTCTTCGATCTGTGCGATCTCTTCTTCGTTTGCCGGATTGATGATTGTTTCCGGTTCGACGCGGGTCACCTTGGGCGCGGTTACCGCGGCAGACTCAAGCGGGCCTTCAAGTTCGATCCAGTCGACCCAGATCGCTGGCGGGGCGCCGTAGCCGTTATCTTTCTTGTGAGCGTTGTGGAGATTGCGACGCGCTTTGGTGTTGGTCGGTTGTTTTTCCTGGATGCCGAACTCGCGCGGGGTATGAGCGCCGATCTTGATTTGCGTTTCGATGATCTCCGGATTGTCGATAGTTCCGGTGACATGATGCCCGCTGATCGGGCGGCCGGCGAATCCATAGGGAACACCATTCACGCGTTGTGGGTGGCCGAGCTCGAAGAAGTGGCGTGAAGGATCAGAGCCTTCAACGGTTCCGGCTCGCACGCGCAGCTTGTAGGTTCCTGGGGGGAGGTCCTTCGGATCAGGGGAGATGTCGAGGCGTTGAATTCCCCAGGCGACTTTCAGATAAGTTCCACGATCGCTATGCGGGAGTTCGGCGTAGCGCTTGATCAGGTGGTAGGTTCGTTCGTAACCGCCGTTGTAGGAAAAGACGGCTTTGTTGTCATCGGTGAATCCAAATTCGTTTGGATTCGGAGCGCCCTTCAACTGCTGGGCGTAAATGTAGAACCTGTAGCCCGCCGCCGCGAAATCTGTCGGAACCAATCTCGGGTCGTCTTTGAAGATCTTGGCGACGATCTCCCGATTCTCGGGAGCCGCGATGGCTTTGTCGACACCGGCTTTCCAAGCCAGGAAGCGTACCCGGGTATCTTCCAGGGCGCGCATCTTATCGTGGCTTCGAGGGTTCACCGTGTTTTCAGGCTCAACGCGGATGGCCTTCAAACCCTGTTGCCGCACCGCTTGCCGCGCGAACGATTCATCGATGGCCGCACGCCCGATCTTCAGGTACTGCTCGAACTGATCGCTGGAGATGAACAGCGAGGCGCCGACGGTGTCGAACGTGCCCGCGCCACCGTCGGCCGGAAGGTTGCTGACATCGACCGAGGCACCGGTGAGGTGTTCGATGGTGTTCGCGTACTCGCGCCGGTTGAGCCTGCTCATCGTGATCTTCCCGCCGGAGTCGCTCAATAGCTTCCGAGCGACGACGAGCTGATTCGAAAGATCGTCGAGAAAGACAGTTTTTTCCGCGTTCGGGATCTGCGGCTCCTCCTCGGGAGGCATCTCGCCCGAATTGAGGGAATTGAGTATCTTTTGCCAGAGCTCTGCCGACTCTATGTTCTCACCTATGTTGAACGAGATCGTCTCAAGATTCACTTCCCCTTCTTCGATGACCGAATCGTGGCATTCGTAGCAGTAGGTTTCGAAAAGAGAACGGTGACTTTCCGGAAGAAGCGTTTCAGGTAGAGCGGCATGCGAGAAGGAGCCGAGCCACCCAAAAAATATGCATATGGCGTATCCAAATTTTGAAAGCATTCGCATTCCAGGGGTTTTAAGAGAAACCATTACCCCTGCAACTCCTTCACCACACCCGTGCTGTCACCGTGACGCTCGGTATCGATTCCCATTCCACGCAACATGGTGAGCCACACGTTGCACAGCGGCGTGTCCTTCGACAGTACCAGATGCTGACCCAACTTCAATTTCGCTCCGCCGCCAGTCAGGACCGTCGGGCAATTATCGAGATAGTGGATACTGCTAATGTTCGAGCCAAAGGCCAGGGCGACGTGATCAAACAGGCTCGACCCGTCCGCTTCTTTCGTCGCTTTGAGCTTGTCGATCAAGCCCGCGAGCATGTCGGCGTGCGCCTTGTCGCGTGCCTGGGACGCTTGCATGCGCTCGCCCGGGGAGTAGTGACTCACGTTGTGAGCGCTGGGGGTGAAGCCCATACTCGACAAGAGCGCCTGGCCGGGCATGCGGTAGGTCATGACCCGAGTGCTGTCGGTCTGCAGGGCGGCAACGATAAGATCATACATCACCTCGATTTCAGCGCGGCCCTTAAGCCCCGACTTCGGTTCCGCCATGGGCGACTTGACCTTCGGAACATCCAGCCAGTCTTCGTCTTTGTTCAGACGGGTCTCGATATCGCGGATGCCCTGGAAATACTCGTCGATCTTGTCGGCGTCGGTCTTCGTCAGCCCGCGCTGCACGCGCTTGGCTTCGGTGAGGACCGCATCGAGCACGCTGCGGTTTTCGGCGATGGCGGCCTGGCGTTGTTCCAGGGGCAGATCATCGGGTGAGAATAGTTTGTGGAAAATCTGCACGGGATCATTGAAACCCGCGACGGGTTTGCCGTTTTGATCCCAGGCCAACGAGAGGCCGGGACCGTGACCAGAGGAGCTGCCATCGGAGCTGTTGAGTTGGATCGAAGAGAAACGCGTATCGCACCCGAGGTGTTGGGCTGCGACTTGGTCGGCGGAAACACTGTTGGCCATGCTCTGCCCTGGGACGGAGTAGCGGTTGGCACCGGTAAGCCAGTAGGTGCTTCCCCAGTGGGCCTCGTTGCTGAACTTGTTCGAGCAGCCCTGCACCACAGTAAAGTCGTCCTTGTGCCGAGCTAGGGGGGAGAGGCCTTGCGACAAGGCGTAATCAGCTCCCGTTTGGCTTACATCGGGAAACCACGTCTCCTTGGTCACGCCAAATCCCATTCCAAAAAAGACCATGCGTTTCGGAGGCCCAAGAGGTGCAGTTGCGGCGGCCGAGGCGAATCGGCGAAAACCGATAGATTCCAACGCAGGCAACGCGATCAGCGCTCCCGTGCCTCGAAGAAAATGACGACGATTGATTTTGGGATTCATAGGGTCTAAGTCAACTTTTCGAATTAGGTACAATCTTAAGCTACTATCTCCACTACGCTCTGGGCAAGCGTAAGAATAATCGGTTTTCGGTCAAAGATCACAGCCAATTTCCAGTAACCTACGAAAAGCCCCCGGCTCCAATTGAAGCCGGGGGAATCTATCATTTAGTATCAACTAAACTACTACACTACTTATACTACTACTAACCTAGAAACTAATGGTATTGGTAAGAAAGAACTCTTTCGGGTTCGGATTGCGGAAGACAGCAACCTGACCGTCAGGGTTGGCGAGTACAGGAATGTAGTCGTCATCTCCAAATGCATTACGAACGTTCAATTGAACCTTCCAGTCCATCTTATCATTGAGCTGTCGGCGATAGGAGAACCAAACGTCGAAATTCAGTTCGGTCGGGCCGAAATAAGGGCTGTCAATGACCGGAAGGATCGCCCCCCCTTCCGTTACGGTCGTAGGATATCCAATGGCGATGTCATCCTGCCAGCGAGCTGCTCCTCCAACCGAGAAGTTCTTAAACTTGCCATCCTGAATGGTGTAGTTGGTGATCAGGTTCATCCGCCACTCACGCAGTTCCTGAGAAACGGTTCCGTCCTTGGCCTGAGCAGCCGCCACATCCGTTCCAAGACGATCGTAGTGCTCACCAACCGTCACGTCCTGACCAAGCGGCGAGAATATGATCGGCCAGAGCTTTTCTCGGATCAGAGCTTCCTTGGTTTTGCCGAACATAGCGATCCCGTCTCTTGCGGTGTTGGTCTGGATGGTCTCCTGTTGACCGATATTCAACGTAACCCGCCACGCATCGGTAATCTGTCCTGAGATATCCACTTCGATACCTTCGGAAACGAAATCGGTGGTCGCTGTTAAACCCGAAATCGGATCAGAGACATCGTTATCCGAACCAACCGGGTCGTATCGAGGATTGATAAGCGCCGCATAGTCGGAATCAAGTGCGCGGCGTGCCGCCGCCTCCAAATCGTCCCACGAGGAAAACCAATCAGACGCTTCCGCAGGATGGACCGCCCTGTTGATGAATTCATCGAAGTCAGCATCGGCTACATTCGCTTCGCGATAGGCGGCTTCATAAGTGAAAGGGAGCTGAGCCGAGTTCCTTTGAAAGCCCGCGGGGAAAGAGGCGAACTGACTCGACAGCTCAAACCAGTTCACGCGGATCGAAAGCCTACGATCCATCAGCTCTACGAGAAAACCGTAATCCAAGGTGCTTCCAGTCGGCGCGGATATCTCTTCGCCAGCCAGGTTTTTTCGTCCTACGAGCGGCGAGAAGTTCTCCGATTCGTTGTAATGGAAGGAAAGATCAGCACCGCTGGGCAGCTCGAAAAGCCACTCTTCCGGGAAATGAGCCACCGCTCCCCATGTGAAGGTGCTTCCGGATACGGTCGGATTCGGATCGGCAGCGAGCTCTTGATTGGAAAGGGCCCAGGTACCATCGGAGTTGCGAGCAGATCCAGCTCGATCGTAGCCATAGGTCTCGTCCGTACGCCAACCCATTAGGCCGGTAAGGTGACCGTCTAGAAAAAAGCTCTGCCAGCTCAAGGCCTCGGAATCCAACTTCTGTTGCGTCCGGTTGCCCGCCAACGTCACCCGTTTTACCTCCATATCGTAGATATCCCCCCGAGTGCCGTCCGGATTGGTCGTATAGTCAGGACCGATACGCTTTGTAGTGATAACCTGGTATTTATCGCCATCTTGTGGAAGCCTGCCCGTGATCGGCTGGTCCAGCTGCACGTCGAAATAGCTGGATGTGTTTCTCAAATCCGGACCGACGTACCAGACTGGTAACGGACCCCAGTTTGAATTGAAGTTACTGCCATTGTACAGGTAGGAATAGGGATCTAGGTCCCACCTCAACCTCGATTGCAAATTCGTCCGATCCACCGTATCGCTCTGCAACAGACCGGTAAACGTGTGCTTGCCCAGCCACTTCATAGCGTTGTCCCGATCCTGGAAGTCCAATTCGAAGAAACCTGTAGCCTTCACGGATTCCCGTTCGGTTGTGTTCGTATTTTCAGGGACGCCGTTCGTACGTGTGGCAATCATCATGGGACGTCCTACGTTGGGATTGGGCGAACCATTGCCCAAAGTCTCGTTGATATCGATCCACACAATGTTCCAGCGTTGGTTGGTAATGGCAAAGCTATCGACAACCTCGTAATCCTGCTGGTCAACGGTCACTTCGAAACCGGCATTACCGTCGAGGAAAAGTTGCTCCAGGGTAAGGGAATGCGCGTCGAATTCCTTTTCCACCGAAGTAGTGGTACCCGTTAACAGGACATTGCGGTTGTCCAGCACATCCGGATGCATGACCGGTACGTTAAATCCGGGCAATTGGCTTCCATGCAATCCCAATGGCCAGTTGCTCCAATGTTCCACCTGAGGATTATCCACAGAGGTACCCCCAATCGCACGCCAACGGCCTAACACACCCGCGACATCGCCATAGTTTCCTCCCAATCCTTGATTGGCAACATCCGTACTCGGCGAATCGTAAATCAAAGGCACCCAGTCCCAATAGGTCTGGAAGCTCATGCCACCACCGAGACTATAACGTTTAGTTCCGGGTACCGAGCCTCCAAATTGTTTGGCAATTTCAAAGTTGTCGAGGGTTCTTCTGGGAACGAAACTGCCATCGTCGACCCAACCTGGGAGAGTAACGCCTGTATATTGCTCCATGCTCCGGCTGAGGTGATCGTTCTGAAACCAGCCCATCAACCCATCGCCCGGGGGAATGATATTGACCGGCGTGCCAGAGATTTCACCATTCTCGTAACTTCCGCGTAAGGAAGTCCGACCAAGGAAATCCGAGTTCTCGTTTTTCGCCAAAACAGCATCGAAGGCCAAGAAGATCCGTTGATCTTCCTCGAACGCAGGACGCTGCTGGTATTCAATCTCCTCGTTCATGACAGCAAATCGAAGGGCGAGCCGATCTTCGACCAACACCTTATTGTAGTCGATCGTTTCGCGATGTGTTCCACGCTCTCCAAGACGCACACTGACCTCGCCAAAATCTTTTCCCAGCGACGCCATCTTCAATCCGTTGTCTATCACCCCGCCCGGGCTGCCGATGCCGAACAATAGCGAATTCGGACCTCGATTGATCGTGACGCGACTGGTATTGTATCCATCGAATGGAATATCCGTTAGAAACTGGCCTCGAGTCAAAGTCGCCTCAGCCAGGCCACGAACGCGATTCGCCTTGTGCGATTCGCGACGGTTCTCGACGGTGTCGGCTACGCCGCGCACTACATTAGCCTGGGCAAAGTTACCATGGGCTCCGGAGATTTCCGTGTTCAAACCGTAGGCGAGAACCGTTTCCGCATCGGTCGCTCCCGTATCCTCGAACATCTGCGGCGTCAGCACCGAAATAGCCGCGCCGAGATCACGCAGGTCCGTTTTAAGGCGCGTGCCCGCCAGCGTACTCGTTGCCGAGTAGCCTTCAGATTCGTCCGCTTGAATCGTAAATGGAGAAAGTTCGAAGATTTCTTCTCCGTCATCTTGCGCCTGCGCAGCGAGCGGCAGAGCCGCGGTCAGCATCATGAGCGAAGCCCGTAATGCGTTATCGTATACATTTTTCATAGGTATATAGGTTTGGTTCGATTGGCTCTACAAAGAGCAGGCCAGGGAAAAGACTCATTCGACACGCCCCAGGTCGGGAACGCCTGCGAAGCAATATTTTGGTAATGTGAAATCGACCCGACGTATCCGAACAAAACATACACGTCTACAAGAGTAGCCCAGAGAAGACTGACCATACCTTGCGCTGGCAACGGTCTAATTTCTTCAAAATATAGCTGAGGTAGTTTCGATAAGTGCATCGGGGCGTTTGCTCGCCCTCTTTGACACTTTGAGATTCGTTTGTGACTAAGAAAAACTGCAAATTATTTTCTGCAGATAGTCCGAAGCTCAGAGTCGTGCCCCAATATTCACTGCGCCCAGCAAGGCTACCCTGGCTAAAAACGGATTTCGACTCATCTGCTGTCCCTACGCAGATTCCTCGAATCGTTTCCACGGGTTATTGAAAACCCCGACTACCCATATTGGCCGAGAGATTTGAATGTGTAGTATCAACCCAAACGTTTCATAAGAACCTGCCCCCGACTGGTCGGGGATCCTGCCGCCGACTAGTCGGCGATCCAGCGACGCAGGAGCGATGTCAATTTACTCCTGCGTCTCTGGATCCTCGCTTTGCTCCTCTGAGACTAAAGGTAGCGGCCGATCTCCGAGCGGCCGCTACCATTTCGAATCTAACGCTTATAACGCCGCGCTGCTCTGTCTAGAAGCTAAAGGTATTGGTCAGGAATATTTGCTGCGGATTGGGATTGCGGAAGGACGCATACTGACCGTCCGGATTGGCGATGACGGGTATGTAATCGTCATCCCCAAACGCGTTGCGGATATTCAGCTGGGCCTTCCAGTTGATCTTCTGGTTGATTGGGCGATGGAAGGAGAACCAGACGTCGAAGTTCAGCTCGTTCGGACCGAAATAAGGGCGTTCGATAACCGGGAGAATTGCTCCATTGCTCTCTACGATCGTCGGGTACCCGATGGCGATGTCATCCTGCCAGCGCGCCGCGCCTCCGGCTGAGAAGTTCTTTAGCAAACCATCCTGGAACGTGTAGTTGGTGATCAGGTTGATCCGCCACTCGCGCAGTTCTTGAGAAACGGTTCCGTCCTTGGCTTGGGCAGCCGCGACATCCGTTGCAATTCGATCGTAGTGCTCAGCGACCGTCACTTCCTGGCCAGTGGGATTGAATTGAATATCCCAGACGTTTGCGCTAATCAAATTTGCCTTGGTTTCATTGAACATGGCGATCGCCCCCCGGGCAGTATTGGTCTGGATGGTCTCCTGCTGGCCGACGTTCAAGATGACCCGCCAGGATTCGGTAAGCTGCCCGGCGATGTCCACCTCAATCCCTTCGGACTCAAAATCCGTCGTAGACGACAAGCCTGGAATCGAGTCGAAGACTAAGTTATCCGAACCGGGAGGATCGAATCGAGGATTGCTCTGAGAACTGTAGTACGTGGGCTGGGCGCTCAGGTACGCATTCGTCAGGTCGTCCCAGGACGAAAAATCGGCAGCCGCTTGCTCCGGATTCCGCTGGTTGCTTATGAACTCATCGAAGTCGATTGGTTGGAGCTTTGCATCACGGGCAAATCCTGCATAGGTCGTGGGGAAGTTGGCCGCACTATTTGTGAAACCCGCACTGAAGGAGGAGAACTGGCTCGTCAGCTCAAACCAGTTGACCCGTACCGACAGTTTCCGATCCATCAATTCAAGCAGGAAGCCGTAATCCATCGTGCTACCCAGTGGCGCGGGCATTTCCTCGCCGCGAAGGTTCTTGCGGCCTACCAGCGGAGAGAAATTCTCCGATTCGTTGTAGTGGAAGGACAGGTCGACGCCGTTTGGCAGATCGAAAAGCCACTCTTCCGGGAAGTGGGCCACGGCCCCCCATGTGAAGGTGTTTCCGGATACGGTTGGATTCGGATCGGATTCAAGCTGCTGATTCTCGATCGCCCAGGTTCCGTCGGAGTTCCGGGCCGCACCAGCACGATCGTAGCCATAGGTCTCGTCAGTGCGCCAGCCCACCAAGCTAGTGAGGTAGCCATCCAGAAAATAGCTCTGCACGCTTAGGGCCTCGGATTCTAGTTTCTGCCGGGTCCGGTTGCCGCCTAACGCCTCCCGTCTTATCTGCAAATTGTAGACATCGCCGCGAGTGCCGTCCCCATTGTCCGTATAGTCAGGCCCAATACGTTTTGTGGTGATGACCTGATAGCTATCGCCGGCTTGAGGCAGTCTGCTCGTGATTGGCTGGTCCAACCTTACATCCAAGTAGTTGGTGGTGTTCCGCAAATCCGGACCGACGTACCAGACTGGCAGCGGACCCCATCCTGAATTCCATTTTGAACCATTGTGAAGTTCGGAAAAGGTGTCGAAAGGCCCCCATTCCAAGTTCGTGTTCAAGGACTCATTATCCACGGTGTCGTTCTGCAACAGTCCCGTGAACGTGTGCTTGCCGAGCCACTTCATAGCGTCTTCTCGCTCCTGAAAATCCAATTCATAGAAAGCGGTGGCCCGTCTCGATTCCCGTTCGGTTTCTCTCGAATTTTGGGGAATGCCCTGACCGCGGGTGGCAATCATCATGGGGCGTCCCACATTGGGATTGGGCGAACCATTGCCCAAGGTCTCGTTGATGTCGATCCACACCATATTCCAGCGGTTGGAAGGAAGCGCAAAGGTATCCACAAGGTCGTATTCCTGCTTGTCATAGGTCAGCTCGAGGCCCGCTTTTCCGTCGAGGAATAGCTGCTCGAATGTCAAGCCGTTCGCGTCGAACTCCGTTTCCACCGACGAGGTCGTGCCGGATAGGAGGACTCTTCTATTGTCGAGCACGCGCGGATCTACCACAGGTGTGGCGAAGCCGGGCATTGGGGCTCCATGATGTTCCAGGGGCCAGTTGCTCCAATGCTCCACCCAGGGATTATCCTCGGTTGCAGCTCCTTGCGAACGCCAGCGACCCAGAACGCCAGCCACATCGCTGTAGCTTCCTCCCAATCCCTGATTGGGTGTATCCGTACTCGGTGAATCGAAAATCAAAGGAACCCAATCCCAATAGGTTTGAAAGGTCATAGCTCCTCCGAGACTAAATCGAGAGCCTCCAGGAACCTGACCTCCAAATTGTCTGGCGACTTCAAAGTTGTCGATCGTGCGCCTAGGAACGAAGCTGCCGTCGTCCACCCATCCAGGGAGGGGAACACCCGTATATTGCTCCTGACTCCTGCTGTAGTGGTCATTTTGGAACCAGCCCTTCAACGCATCGGCCGGTGGAATGATATTCACCGGAGTACCTTCGATTTTTCCGTACTCGGTGCTCCCGCGCAGAGAAGTTCTGCCGAAGAAGTTCGAGTTTTCATTTTTCAACAAAACCGCATCGAAGGCTGCGTAAAACCGATTATCCTCTTCGAAGGCGGGGCTCTGCTCGAAATTGGTTTCCTCGTTCATGGCGGCGATTCGCAGGGCCAGTCGGTCTTCCAGTAATACTTTGTTGTAGTCAATGGTTTCACGATGGCTTCCTCGTTCGCCCAATCGAATGCTGATCTCGCCAAAGTCTTTTCCCAGCGAGGCCATTTTCAAGCTGTTGTCAATCACCCCGCCTGGGCTGCCAATGCCGAACAGGAGCGAGTTCGGGCCTCGGTTGACCGTGACAATGCCCGTATTGTATCCATCAAAGGGAATATCCGTTAGAAACTGGCCGCGAGTCAAAGTTGCCTCAGCCAGACCACGGACCCGGTTCGCCTTGTGCGGTTCGCGACGGGCCGCCGTGGTATCGGAAACACCGCGAGATAGGTTTACATCCGCGAAGTTGCCGTTAAGTCCCGAGATTTCCGTATTCAAACCGTAGGCCAATGCACTTTCCGCGTCGGTGGCCCCGGTGTCTTCAAAGAATTCCTGCGTCATCACTGAGATCGCCCCTCCAAGATCGCGCAGTTCGGTTTTAAGCCGAGTACCCGCGAGCGTGCTGGTCGCCCGATAGCCAGTGTTAGCCTGGGCATCCACCGCGAAGGGACTCAGTTCGTAAACTTCGTCGTCGCCTGAGGAATCGTCCTGGGCGTCAAGATTCGGGGAGACCGCAATTGCGATCCCAAGCAGCCCTTTGAATAGGCCGCCGGTTTTTCGATTCTTTTTCGTTTTATCTAAATTCATTTTAGTTTTTGGATCTAATTTCTGAGGTCGTTGATTTGGTTCCTTATTTTCGGAGCGCTGGGAGTCGTTACCTCCTTTCTTCGCTCGTTTCATAATTCCGAATGCATTCCCGTTGCTAACCGGGACGGCCACGAATGGGGTGCCCTCTAGCATACTGTCCAACGCTTCTTGCACTCCGAACGCTCCCTTAATGGAATTGGTCCGGACGTCCGAATCCCTGCTCACGGAAATGAGAATCTCCACATTCCCCTGAAACGCTGCTTCCTTGAGCGTCTCTACAGCTTGTCCTTCCGCTATATCGAATTCTCGAACTTCAGTACCCGCACGCAGGATACAATCCCACGTGAGTGTGAGACATACGAGGGTCAACAATACGCTGCAATTGCAACGACTGAGAATCATTCCGACAAAACTGAGGTAGTTCAATTAAGAGCATAAGAGCGATGGCTCGCCCTTATGACACTTTGGATTTTCGTTTTAACTAAAAGAAATTGTAATTATTAATCAGGTACCAAAAAACTATTCAATATTTCCGCTCAGCACTATTTTGGATACACCTTCTCGCTCCACGCCAACTCCCGTCACCTTAAGCAACTCTATAAAGTCATCGATATTCTGAGGCTTCAAAGTACCGCTTATTGGAATAATTTTCGTAGGCTCGTCTCCAATCACAAATTGAGTGTGATTACGGCGATTGAATTCCAAGATAACCTCCGAGAGCGGCGTTTCAGTAAAATCTAGTCGTTCGTTTTTCCAAGCTAGCCGCAGATCCATAGAATCCAGAGAAATCTCTTCAATGACCGGCGGTGCCACTACGGACTGAAAATCGACTACAGATCGCTGCCCTGCGGTCAATGAGCGAACCAGAGGCTCGTTCTCAACGATGACACTCTCGTGCGTCGTAGCAATCGATGGGTTCATAAGCACACGTCCTTCTGTCACCATCACTTCCACTCGATCCGAGTTGAGCAAGACATTGAATGCCGTGCCGACCGCCTGAACCACTGTACCCCTTGCTCGAACGACGAAAGGCCTACTCGCATCCTTCGACACGGTAAAGTGAGCTTCTCCGGCTAGCAGATCGACCAATCGCTTTTCATCCGTAAAACGCACGGTTACCTGAGCGCCCCGATTCAGCTCAACGGCAGAACCATCCTCAAGCACATGGTACTCGTAGAATTGAGCCCCTTCGCCAGCCGCCAGCATTATGCTTTCGCCCCTGTTCGACTGAGTCCATTGGCCACCGATAAACAAACCAATCGCCAGCAAAGCCGCTATCCCCGATACCAAACTAAACCAGACCAACTTCGAGTGCTTGCCGGAAACTGCCAGCAAATCCGGATTGGGCTCCAAACTATGCTCGGGTTTCCAATCCACCAATACATTCATTTCCTTCCAAACGATGTGACGGCGACTATACATTTCCGCATGCAATGGATCCTCGGCTAGCCAATCGAAAAACGCATCCTGCTCTTCTGCTGTAATTCCACGATCGTGACTGGCGACCCAATCGGATGCCTCCTGTTTAATGCGTTCCTCTCTTGAAGAACCAAATTTGTCTTCTTGCTGATTCATACCTCGCCTGTCTCACAAAAGCGGCCCACGTAGTCGGCACACTTGTTAACTCCTATCGATATCTGCGCGTTAACCGTCCGCGCCGAGATATTCAATTTCTTCGCAATGTCGCGCTGCGACATGCCGTAAACTTTTCTTAAAGTAAAAATCTGTCTGCAGCGGTCCGGCAGCAATTGGATGGCTTTGGTCAGAACCTCCAGCTCCTGATTGCGAGCAACCGTCTCGTGAACCCCTGCCCGGTCGTCCAATATATGGCAATCGTCGATATTCGTCGCGATATCCTCTCCTCGAACCTTTGCATACCTCACTGCATTTAACGCCAAATTACGGGCGGTCGCAAACAAGAAGGCCTTCGGAGCGTTAACCGGGTCACTTTTCCTGGCCTTCAAAACCTTCATGTAAGCCTCCTGGATCACGTCATCGACATCAACCCCCGATGAATAGCGACTCAGAAGCCATGCCCGAAGCATCGCTTCGTGCGGCTGCAAGTTTTCAGCGAACCATCGCCCTTCTTCTGTATATTCCGGAGGCATTAGGGATAAAAAATTAGAGTATATCAGGACGGTGACACCCTCAACCTCGAAAGTGACTAAAAGAAAAATTTAAAAAAGCCAGATTAGCAAAAACAGGTGGAACGTGGCAGCCTGCCTCAGCGAAACTATCAGCGAAGACGGGGCCCGACGCGTTTTTAAATGCAAACCGATCACCTCTAAGACCGTAAAGCAGGTACACAGAGCGAGAGAAACCCTAAAAAGGGTCAGTACTTAACTTTTGATTTTAATACGAAAAGCGCCTTCGACGCACCCGGGATCTCTCCTTCGCGCAGGCGCTTGAGGCAACGGCTCACTCCAGCCCCCGCTTCATTAATTAACCACTCCAATCTAAAACTAACTTGATAGGGCCGAATCAACCTTAGCCCTCCCCTTCGAATCAAATCGGTACCATTGTACCGAACGTACCGAGCCGAAGGCGGCATGACCAACAGTCTTCGCTAAAGCTACGCCCAGTCAGGCGATGAGCCCAGTGACACATTCATTTCCTATAAAAAATCGAGCCCCGAGAGAAATGCGGGCTATTTTCTGTCTACCTATTTAACTGCGGAACGAGGGTAAACGTATAATCATATTCCCCCGGCTTAATCGTATAGTCATCGTGGACGCGGCGACCCCAGGAGTTGTCACCCCCCACTCCCATCTGCAAATGATCAATATTCCACTGGTATTGATTGCCGATTTGCTAGGGCCGCTATTACTGAGCCTTGCGACTACGTTCCATAACCTTCGCGCGTATCCGGGTTCCAACCGCCCGCCTCGGATTATAGCCTTCCGACACTTCGACTAGGCCGACGTCATCTGCATAAGCCTCATACGCAGCCAGAAGCTCCTGATGAATCTCCGGCTCGGCCTCTATCAGATCGTTCTGCTCAGTAAGATCTTCGGCGATGTTGTAAAGTCCCCAGATTCTTCCCTCCTGAGTCAAATGGCGAACGAGCTTATAATCCCCCCGATAGACGGCGATATCTCCGCAGAGTTCATAACAGAAGGTTTCATCCGGGCTAAACACTTCGTCCCGATCACCCTTCAGTAGAGGTGTCAGATTCTGCCCTCGAAGCGGCAGAATCTTGCGTCCCTTGTATTCGCCGTCCGGTATCGGGATTCCCGCCAAGGTCAAGAGCGTCGGCACCAGATCGTAGACAGATGTGAATGCGTTACTTTTCATTCCGGCCCGAACTTCTTTCGGATAACGCACAATAAACGGCACCCGGATCCCGCCTTCACCCGAGGTACGCTTGAACGAGCTCAGCGGAGTCGCCGAAACACTCGCCCACTCCGTGCCATAGGCCATCAGATTGTTTGAAAGGCCCATATTTTCGTAGGATCTGTCAAAGTCGTTGTAAAAGTCCAAATTGCTCCCGTACGGATCGCCATTCGCCGGTCCATTATCGCTAAGGAAGATGATGACGGTGTTCTCGTATTCTCCGATGCGCTCGAGGTAATCGATGAGCTTTCCGATATTCGCATCCATATTGTCTATCATCGCGGCATAGACAGCCATTTGCTTGGCCTCGATCTTTTGCTCTTCGCTGGTCAAGTTGTCCCAGGCGCGAACGCCCGGTGCCTTGGGTAGAATCAGCCCCTTCGGCACGATCCCCATTTCCTCCATTCGCTTGTGACGCGCCGTCTGAATTTTCTCCCAACCCGGTTTATAGGTGTCCGAGTATTTCTCAATGTATTCGGGGGGCGCCTGCAACGGAATATGAACCGCCTGATACGGCAAGTATGCAAAGAACGGCTTTCCATCCGCCCGATCACGTTCGATATCTCCGATGATCGTGTCGGTAAAATAATCAGTGGAGAAATAGTCGGCGGGAAAATCGTTGAAGGGTTCGCCGTTCTTGAAAAAGTGTGCGTCATCGTACAAAGCCAGATACGACCGCTTCTCCCAGTTGCTACCGCCCGTCTCCATTAATGCGAAGGTTCGCTCGAATCCCCTCTTTGACGGCAGACTGGTTTCGGTATCTCCTATGTTCCACTTTCCCGCCATGTACGTATGGTAACCGGCGTCTTTCATATAGGTCGCGATGGTGATCGCGTTCGGATTCAGTACATTCTCATAACCTGGCTTGTCCTCCTGTGCCGGCTCGATGAACGGATACATGTTGCCGAAGCCGTTTAGGTGGTTATCGACACCCGTCATCAGCATCGCGCGCGAAGGCGAGCACGTTGCCGACACCCGAAAATGCGTCAGCATCGTCCCCTCGACTGCCAGACGGTCCAGATTCGGAGTCTCGATCTCGCTGCCGTAGCAACCAAGATCTGAGTAACCGAGATCGTCGGCAAATATGAGGACAACATTGGGCGGATCGGCCGCGAGAGCCGTCGCGGCCAGCATGAATAACGACGCCGCCCAGCAATAAAATGGAAAAGTGAATCGTTCCGATGTTTGTCTGATCGTGCTCATCAGGGTTGGAGTTGTCCAACTATGCTCTAAAGCTACGGCGTGACAGTTAGGGGGAGGAGAAAGAACTGGGAGCGTTGATAAGGAGACTTGATTTATGGCCATAGTTATTAAGAGAAAACTTTGGGAGAGCTTATTTAGTTACAAGGATTATTCACTCCATGATCGGAGAAAGAAAACATCCATCAAAGAACGTTAGGCCTGGAGGAGAATTCTTGGATCTATTGGGAAGTACAACCAAAGGGGTCTACCTAGCACAGCGACACCTCAACTACCGACCGCAGGGACACCAACATAACAGCGTAGCGCTAAGCTGTTCCGGTGCTCTTGCAGAGCCCGGCTGTGTCTCGCCATAGCCTGGATGGCGACGGCGGTAATCTCGGCCGGTGGCCTCGGAACAAGGAACAGCGTGACTACACCCAGTCCCCTACGATTCACTTCTCCGGCCCGTATCCTTTCGAGCCCTCGAAATAGATTCCATCCACGCCCACATTTCGAGGGGTGCGCGGGTCGCCGTTCAGTCCAAAATAGACGATGCGGCAGTTGTTGCCGAGACTCAGTTTGTGTCGTTCCTCACTGATGCGAACGGTCAAGCTGTGTTCCTTTTCCGGGTCGAGTCCGTCGCGCAGGATATAGATCCGGTTCAGGTGCAATCTGAAGCTGTTCTTGGTAACAAATAAATCCTGTTTCACCCAATCGGAACCATCGACGCTGTGCTCGATGATACCGGCATTCGGTCCGGCGATCACCTGGATGGCTACCGCGGAACCTTGGAAGGTGAGGTCAAAGCTGTCGCCCGGCTGATGTCCGATCAACTGCGGCCGCTCGTTCCACCCCACTCGCACCTTTCCGCCTTCTGCTGCGGCATCGTAGTCGGTCTCTACCGCAAACCCGTTCAGGTTGTTGGCCGTATGCGGCGGGAACAGTTTCCCTTCGCTATAGGAGGCAGGATCGAGTTTCTCGGGCATCGCATGAGCAATGACCGGACGGGGCTTTTCCGACCACGCTTCATCGAGCAGGCGCTCGATGCTGTCGGCATAGAGTTGCTGTCCGAAGGGCGATGGGTGCACGCCTTTGAAGTCATCCTTCCAGGTGAACTCTCCGCGCTTGATGCGCTCGTAAATCTCTTCGGTGATATCAAGCGTTGGCACGCCATAGTGCTCGGCTACTTTGTCGAAACTCTGAATCACCTCGGGCGTCTTTCCGTTCTCGTAATCTTCGAGCTTATCCGTGCAGGCAAAATGCATCATGACGATGTCCATGTCAGGATTGGCCCGCCGCGCGCGCCGAACAATGCCTTCCATGCCGCGAACCGATTGGTCGGCCGTTCGTCCAATGGACACATCGTTCACCGCTGCTTCTTCAAACAGCAGATCAACTTTCCCTTTTTGAATGACGTCCCGGTCCAGTCGAAACGAGCCATACATCGTTCCGGTTGAACCGACCCCGGCAAGAATGAACGTGAACTCTGTCGACGGGAAACGCCGTTCGAGGTTTTTCATCACCTTCTTTCGCCAAGGCATTCCGGTAATGGAGCCACCCACAAAGGCGACCGTGCCTTTCTTAGTCGTCTCGAAGATGTACTGCGAATTCTTCAGTCCGTCGTGCAATTCGAACCAGTTTTGTTGCAACGGACCTCTGTAGTCCTGCCAAGGATACGACGCCGATTCCGTCTTCGCGGTCGGCTCGGCGGGAGACGCTTTCTTTTCGGTTTTCGGTTTTGGCATCGCTGCCGGTTGCGACACCGAGACCCTCCGTGGCAACGGAGGCAGCGATTCGTCCCAGGCGGTGATTGCCTTGATCAAGGTCGCTGCTTTTTCTGGGTTCTCGGCAATGACGTTCGTGGTTTCGTTCGGGTCGTTCGCCAGGTGATAGAGCTCGTCCCCCTCACGTCGATTCACATGGTATTTCCAATCGCCGTGCAGCACGGTCGGATACTGCTTCTTCCAGTAGAGGTAACGCTCCGGGTTCCGCTCCTCTCCCAGCCAGACATCGGCAACATTCAGTCCCTCGATCTGGTCCTTGTCGTAAGGCGTGCCGGTGAGGTGACACAGGGTGGGCAGAAAATCCAAGCCAGAGAGGATACTGGTCTCATTGACCGTATCCACAGGCACCTTACCCGGCCAACGGACGATGAAGGGAATACGCACCCCACCCTCATACATCTCGTGCTTGCCGCCTCGAAGTCCTTTCGGCCACCCCATCATATTGGCGCGGATCTTGTCGCCGACCTGGTCGGGCGCGTTCGTATTGAACGTGTTTCTGGCGGGCCCCTGGTCACTGGTGAAGACCACGATGGTGTTCTTCGAAAGCCCCAGTTCATCCAGCTTTTTCAGCAGCCGACCGATCGCAAGGTCCAGGCTCCAGACGTCGCCGAGGTAGTTCCTCATGCAGTCATCCACACTCATTCCCCATTCGTCCCGACAAATGTCGAACTTGTTGGTCTTCATATAGGGACCGAAGAGGGGCTCATCGACTTTCAGATCCGTGAATTCCTCAGCAAACACGGTATCCGACGGAACTCTGAAATGGGTGATGTGGGCCCACACATTGACATAAAACGGTCGATCCTTGTGGCGTTCGATGAAGTCGATAGCTGCCTCGAAGGTGTTGTCGTCGCGCCCCTGAGTTCGGTCCTTCAACGACTCGAGGACCTTAATCTCATCGATGCCATAGTCATGGGCGGGCGGATGACCTTCCGTTGCATTTTTCCCATTGGCTGCAGGACCGATATGCCACTTCCCGAAATGCCCGGTGGCATAGTCGTTGTTGTTGAGCAGTTCGGTAATGGTCGGGCGACCGTCAAAACCGTAGTCCCCTACCCGGCGCTCGAAGCTGCGCGGATGTCGACTGGTCATGAAGCCGACCCGGCTCGGCTGACAAGTCACGCCGGTGGCGTAGTAGCGGGTGAACCGCGTCCCCTCTTTGGCGAGACTGTCGATGTAGGGCGTTTTTGAGTACGGATGCCCGTAACAGGCCAGATCTCCATAGCCGAGGTCATCAGCTAGAATGAAGACGATGTTCGGCCTGTCCTTATCGTCCGCAAAGGATTCAGCTACCAGTAGTACCAGTGTGAATAGGCTAAGGATGCTAAATATTCTATTAATGGTATTCACCGCTCCAGCAAGAAATAGGGCGACCCTTGAAGCGAGCCTAATTCCTTTGATAAACCCCTTATTCTAACAACGCTGCAAAAGAATCTAACAAATGACCTGTCCTTATTTTTACTCCCCTTTGGGGGCGAGCTTGGTCTCTAAAACGCTACCATCAGGCAAATGGACAGCAGCCCCTTCGGCGACAGAGATACGTTTTTCTATGTCAGAATCCAGCTGGTGGACATGTTTTCCGTTAACTTTTATATCTCCTTCAAGATACATAGTTGAACCGACCCCTGCTTGTATAATCTCACCACCACCCGCATTGGACCAGGATGTATCTTTGAGCAGGATATTTTCTGCATTGCGTGTTCCACTAAAGGTCAGCTCATTAAAACGGCATTTTTCAAAGACCATCCCGACGGGCCAGTTGAGTCGTACAGAGCTCTGTCCGCCACCGATATAACACTCTTTTACCAGGACGTCCCGGGAACGCGGAGTCCCCCAGAATGGATTGAACTCAACAAGGAAACTAAAATCTTCAAAGCGATTATCCTCAAAGCAGATACCGCTCGCACGGAAACGGTTGCTTGCATTTTCAGTACCGATGGAAGAGGTGCTGCAGTTTCTGATCAAGGTTCCTCGATTAAGGACCTCGTCGTTAATCACAACATCTCCGAGCTGGATACCGGAAGGCAGCTGCTCAAACGTGAGGTGAAATCGTTTTTCACTCTCAGGCACATCCTCCAGCTCAATCAGCCGGGCCATTCCGCGCAGTCGGGTCTGATCTTTATTCCAGACGCTTACCCAATCGCCTTTGAGCCATGAGTACAGGTCTTTATGATCCCTGAATGCAGCATCCAACGTCAGTTTTTTGTTTTTTGCATCAATAGTCGTCACATTGTGGATACGAGTGTAAATAGCAAAGGTATCATCATACTGAGCCGCCCCGTCCATGTCACAACCATCAATCAATGTGCCAAAGCGGGCGTTTTTAATATGAAAACCGTCACGCCATGAGGCATAAAGTTCGGTTTCCGGATGCTTCATCTTGAGATCCACGTTGTGGAAAGTCACGGGACCTGTGTTGCCCTTAACTCTCAACCAAAAATAGGGCACCAGATAATAACGAACATTTGAGAATTTCACCCGGGCGCTCTGGAGAATATTGGTCCATCCCCCCAGGTGACCATACTCCTTATGGGGGACTACGAATTCGGTAGCGCCTCGCTGTTTGGCATCCACTAAACGCTTTATCATACCGGCGTTCGGCGTATCACTCCCTATGGCGGTTTTAGGAACCTGCAGTCGGAGGTGACGATTATCTTCTAAAGCCGTTACGGATTCGACATAAATATTCTCTCCCGAACCGGTCCGCGCCCCCGGATAATCGGGTATAAAGGAGCGGCCGAAAAATGGATTTTCGCTTTCGCATATGCCGGTTAGAGGCACGGGGTAACGATCAGGTACCACAATATCAATCGTCATCTCATCGACGTTAATGTCGGTAATCGCCCCCTGGTAATAAGGAAGAGGATCGTAGTCTACCAAAAGACCGTCGATCTGGATATTCCGGGCCTGACGGATATTCGCCAGGCCGTCAGGCGCCTGCAGAACCACAGTCGAACCCTGCCCCTCGATTTTAATATTAGCCGCTCCTACCAATTCGAAAACCGCTTCGTATTCCAAATCATCCCGCCCGATAACTCGGTAGGTTTTCTCTTTTTCGAAGCGGATAATCCCGCCTCCCGCAGATCGCGCCGCCGCCACCGCGTCATGAATCGCAGGCATGTCATCATGGACACCGTCGCCCAGAGCGCCGAAGTCGACGACATTCAAAACCTTGAGGCCCGTAAAGGTAGGTGTCGTGGAAACTAAGTGAAAGGAAAGCCGGTAAGAGACATCGCCCGCCGGTACGGTTTTTATTTCGATCAGGGAATCAGGCGACAACCCTTCAAAACGGCTTTCCAACCTGAAAAGACCGAAATCGTTGGATGAGCGACCCTTGGATTGGGACAAATCTTTTGATGCCGTAACGCTTTTTACACTTTCCCCGTTGACGGTGATGATGACCTCAACCTCACCCTCGGACAGCGCTTCAATCCAGCCTGTCCCCATCTGATAGTCTCCTCCCTGTTTAAGCTCATAACTCCAGCTCTTCTCGCCGAAGACTTTTCCAGAATCCACCGCAGCAACAAACCCGGCCTCCGCACGTTCTTGATCCGTCATGGAGGCATATGAAATGGTGGTCGGAAACGCTTCTTCATGCCAACCCGAATTCCCAAAGAGATTGCTGAACGGCAGAAGTATTACGTATCCAAATACGAGAAACACTTGGAATATAAAACGAGGCCTTAGAGACTGCCCATGAACTATACCTTCAGTGGGATTGGTCAAAAGACCTTCATCAATAATGGGATGAACGTCGGCTCTACTGCTGGCCAACCGACTTTCTAAGTCGGCAGAAACCGCTTGCCCGCGCGTAAACATAAAAAACGCGTCGGAGAGAATATAGCGTCTGATGGAAAGACTCATGTTAAGTTTCATTATTCATCTTCAATTAGTGATTGTTGATCATTGAGACCATTTCCATGTACTCCCCTCCTTTCGAGATATTCCAGAGTCAACTGTTGACCCTTCACTACGAACATAGCGACGCAATGTTCTGATTGGTTTGTCTTTTTCACGGACCGATGCCTCACAGAGTCGTCAAATACGCGACAAGGTCTCTGAGTTCTCGCTTGGTCAGGATCAGCTTCATGTCCGGCATGGTGCCGATTGGCTTCGTTCGCGAGCGAGTCTCCGATACCGAAAACGTCCGGCAGCCGCAGGGTTCGCTTTCCAAAGCCATTCGAGCCAGGCCTGGCGAACCAGCGGATCGGAATCCTCCGAAAGCACCAAGGCCTCGTCCAGAAAACCCTCCTCGAGGGGTTTAAAGCCTACAAACCCGCACCACTGGAAAATTAGGAATTAGCCTTCAGTATTGATTCCATCGATTTACATACCATTGTTACCCTCCCGTTCAATGTTCTTCTGAGCTCTCCAAAAACGATTAACCTTACATGCTTAGGACTTGCGTTTTCCGAACTAATTACGAGGTTGTTACTGTGCCTCCTAGCCTGTCGATACTTTGCCTTCTCAGCATATTTTTTACCGCGCATTCCGCTTATGCAGCTACCCCGAAGCACAAGCCATTTCAAGGAAACGTCCACAGACTACCCGGCGTGGTTGAGACGGAGCACTACGACGAAGGGCCGGCTGGCGTCGCATATTCGGATGTGGACGAGATCAATAGAGGCGCACCCTATCGGGATAACACGCAGGTCGACATCGAGAAGCGACCGGATGCTTCAAATGGCCATGGAATTGGCTGGGTTCGGGCCAGCGAATGGCTCGTCTACACCGTGATCGTTACCACGGCAGGGAACTATGCTTTAGACATTCCAGTGGCTTCGAAGCATTCGGGGGGCACGTTTCACATCGAATTCGACGGAAAAGACGTCACTGGTCCCATCACCATTCCAGATACGGGCGGCTGGGACAAGCTGCAGACCCTCGAATTAAAAAGCATCAAACTGAAAAAGGGGCGACAAGCAATGAAACTCGTAATGGACAAAAACGGCGAGAACGGTGCAATCGGCGACATTGATCTCGTCCGTTTCACGAAGGAGTAGCTGATTCAATCCCATTGTTCGCATTCAAATCGCCGTCGAATCGACCTGGCTTATCTAGAGCTCCCGACTATCGAGCCTGAATTGCGATCGAACCTAAGAAATTTTTCCCTTTGAATTATAACCGCACATGAGAAGCCCAATTCAACTACAGATTTCATGTATCATCGCTGGACTGGTTGCATCCATTTCGACTGCCCAAGTCAGTATTGCGACATTCGACATCGACGCGACTCCGCCAATCGGTTCAGAACTAGCCTATGATCCGGTTATAAAACATGGCGAGATAAGTATACGTTGCCGAGGAATCGCAATTCTCGGATCCGGAGAGCCCATCGTCTTGTGTGCGATCGACTGGATCGGAGTTGCCAACGCGTCGCATGATTTCTTTCGCGAGGCATTAGCTGAAGCGGCCATGACAAGCAGAGAACGGGTGGCCGTTCATGCACTGCACCAACACGACGCCCCTAGATCGGATTTTAGCTCTGAGGCAATTGTCCAAGAGATGGGCATCCGAAATCACGGCCTATTCGATAGCTTTTACCAAAGAGACGTCATCCGCCGAGCTGCACAAGCTCTCAAAAGCGCGCTAAGCGAAGCCAGACTGGTCACTCACTATGGCTGGGGGTCCGCCAACGTTGAGGGCGTCGTATCCAACCGTCGGATACTCGGTCAAGACGGTAAAGTGCGGATCATGAGATTCACTACCGAGAGGAATCCTCTAGTTCGAGCCGAACCGATTGGCGTTGTCGATCCCGAAATCTCATTGATCTCCTTCTGGAACGAAGAAACGCCCGTTGCCGTCCTCAGTTACTTCGCTACGCATCCGCAAAGCTACTACCGAACAGGTATTCCAAGCCCAGATTTCCCGGGTATTGCCCGTTTCCTCAGAGGGCAGGGCCAACCGAAGGCCTTGCATGTCCATTTCAATGGAGCCGGCGGTAACATCGGTGCCGGTAAGTACAATGACGGTAATACGGAAAATCGCATCCTGCTAGCCCAACGGTTGGCCGATGGGATGCTCGCTGCATGGGAAGGCACGCAAAAATCTCCTCTTTCCCCTGCAGAGGTCGATTGGCAATTCGAACCAATCGCCCTTCCTCTGGCCGAGCACTTGAATAAGAAATCCCTGTTGGAGAAAATCGATACAAAGTCTTCGGATGGCTTCGAAGCCATAACTCAGCTTGCCTATCTCCAACGCGTGAAATCTGGGCACAAAATAGACATTTCCAGCCTGAATATCGGCGATACCCGCGTCATCCACATGCCTGGCGAGCTCTTCGTGGAATATCAATTGGCAGCCAAAGCGATGCGACCCGACCTGCAAATCGCCATGGCAGCCTACGGCGACTATGGCACTGCCTACATCGGTACTAAAATTTCCTATTCCGAGGGCGGCTACGAAACAAGCGAACGAGCCACAAACGTCGGACCGGAATCCGAAGCCGTATTGATGAACGTGATGCGCCGACTGCTGGAAGCCAAGTAAAACGCGCAGGAAGGCTTGAATGAGTCCCACACAGCAGCGTTAGTCTTTTGAATCTTTCCCTCTGCCCACTAGAAAAATCGTTTCCATTCTGCTGACTTTCCTATTCGACAGTTCTTCAATTGCAATGGGACAGACCTTTCAGGCAAAGCCCTGCAATAAAACGAGGGGCCCAACCTAGTTGAACAGATCCTTCACGACATGCCCGTGCACATCGGTGAGGCGAAAGTCCCGGCCTTGGAAGCGATAGGTCAATCGCTCGTGATCGAAGCCGAGAAGGAGGTATTGTGTAGCGACATGTCTCAAGGTAACGGAGTTAAGACGGAAGGGTATCCTGTTGAAACTCACCGCTTTTCTTTCTCTCAGAAGAACAGATCTCAGACCCAGCCAATTTCCTCCACTCAGGTCTTCGAAAATTCAGAAACGT
>Ga0315320_10000498_pt1 | contig 32184 bp, 23 predicted proteins | sample M140m21515metaG_FD_203458 | JGI IMG/M metagenome (GOLD analysis project Ga0315320, IMG submission 203458) | Ammonia-oxidizing marine archaeal communities from Monterey Bay, California, United States - M1 40m 21515 | ecosystem: Environmental > Aquatic > Marine > Coastal | place: USA: California... | reverse complement strand
ATCGTCTGCACATTACTTCTTGGTAGCCTACTCCCCGTAGCGGATGCTGCAGACCCGCCAAACATCTTGATTCTGCTGGGTGATGACATTGATAAGTCTTCACTTGGACCGTGGGGCGGCCAGGCTCACACACCTCATATCGACCAGCTTGCGATTGATGGTGTGCGGCTCGATTCTGTCTATGCCAATGTTGCGATGTGCGCACCGTTTCGGCAGGAATTTTTCAGTGGTCAGTGTGCCTGGCGTACTGGAGCGATGCCAAATCATTCAAAATCTGTTGCGGGCACCAAAAGTTTGCCCCATTATTTACAGCCACTTGGTTACCATGTTGGCTTGCTGGGTAAAAAACATATTGGGCCAAGAGATGCCTACCCTTTTGACGACCTTGGTGATCTTCCGAAAGACCGTGATGCAAATGACGATGCCGTAATACGTGCAGAGACATACATTCAAAAAGCTGTTCGTGCAAAGGCCCCCTTCTGTCTTGTTGTGGCTTCGAACGACGGCCATGGGCCATACACACATGGTGATCGTAGTCGGTATTCTTCTGATACGATTCAGACGCCACACGATGCGCTCGGAACGTCTCAGTACAAGCAACAACTAGGAGCCCATCTTGCCGAAGTCACCAACCTCGACGCGCTGCTAGGACGGCTTCGGGAAATTCTTGAGAATGAAAACGTTGCTCAGAATACCTTGATTGTTTTTTGCTCCGAGCAAGGCAATGCATTCCCATTTTCAAAATGGACATGTTTCGACAGTGGCTTAGCTGTTGGCATGATTGCTGCTTTCCCGAAAGTCATTCCAGCTGGAACACAAAAAAATAATATGACGTGGATCGCCGATATTGCACCGACTCTTCTTGAAGCAGCCGGTGGTGACGCAGATGAGTGGACATTTGATGGAATAAGCCAGTGGGCGAACTGGACGGGTGGCGACACCGATGTTCATCACTATGCTTTCGGGGCATTTACGAATTGCAACATTCTCGATAATAAAAAACGGAACTATCCAATTCGCTCAATTCGTAATGACAGATATACCCTGATCTGGTCGCCGCAGTACCAGGACATCACATCCAACGTGACATTGACACAAGCTCTTCGGTGGACTGCCGATGGAGAGACCGATAAATACCCTGATGTCGCCGCCTCGTGGGTACAACAGTCACACAAAGAACCAGATGCTCATAATAAGGCTCTGGTCCATCGTCTTCATCATCGACCCGAATGGGCTCTTTATGATCGAAAAACTGATCCACACGAGCTTCAGAATCTCGCAGAGTCGACCGGCGAGAAGCAAACCTTCCAAAAGCTTCAAAAGGCACTTCGGAATTGGCTAGAACGCTGGGATGACAGTGATCCAGTCGCCACAGAAAAAGCTTTTATTCAGAAGCACTAAACACTCTTAATCTTCCTTCGCGTGAGGTTTGAAATGATGACTGCGTATAACAGAGCAACTTCCCAAATATGTCAGCGTAGGCTTTCCAACTCCTGCATGGGTGCCTTTCTTCGAGTCAGTGCATGCCTGACAATTGGTCTCTTTATGGGCTGCCTTGCTCGGTCTGTGCGTGCTGATAATCAGCCTAATATCCTTGTGATTCTTTCCGACGACATGGGATATTCCGATATCGGATGTTACGGCGGTGAAATTGAGACTCCCACCTTAGATCGACTTGCACGCGATGGTGTTCGATTCACACAGTTCTATAACACAGGTCGCTGCTGCCCAACACGAGCAAGCTTGCTGTCTGGCCTATACCCTCACCAGGCTGGTATCGGTCATATGATGGATGACAGGGGCTTCCCTGGCTATCGTGGAGAATTTGGTAACAACTGCTACACGATTGCTGAGGCCCTGCAGCCTGCCGGCTACCAGAATTATATGGCTGGTAAATGGCATATCACACACGGACTCTCACCCAAAAAAGCTGGAGACAAAAAGAACTGGCCAATCCAGCGGGGATTTGACCGGTTCTATGGGACGATTCACGGTGCCGGAAGTTTCTTTGATCCCAATACTCTGGTCAGAGATAACGCCTTCGTTTCACCCTACGCAGACCCTTCCTATAAACCAGATTCATACTATTACACAGATGCTATCGCCGATCATGCCGTCCGTTTCATTCATGAGCACGATACGACAAAACCTTTTTTTATGTATGTCGCCTTCACCGCGGCTCACTGGCCAATGCATGCAAAAGAAAATGATCGTGCAAAATATAAAGGTCGTTACGAAGAAGGTTACTCAACCATTCGAGCCACTCGTTATCAGAAGATGCTCCAGCACGGTCTTGTGACGGAGGATTCCACAACACTCTGGCCCCTCGAAGAGCAATGGGGTGAACACGGTGAGTACTGGCCATGGGATGAAAGGAATATGGAGGTCTATGCCGCCATGGTTGACTCGATGGATCAAGGTATTGGAAAAATCGTACAAGCCCTTGAAGCCACAGATCAATTCGACGACACGCTGGTTTGCTACATGCAGGATAACGGTGGCTGCGCAGAGGGGATGGGGCGACGAAATGTCGGAAACCCAAGAGCGTCGACACCCTCTTTCCCTCCGATGAAGCCTGATGCACTACAAATGGACATGATTCCAAAACAGACTCGTGACGGGTATCCCGTTCGACAAGGCAAAGGTGTCTTGGCTGGTCCCGCTGATACCTACATTGGGTATGGCCAGGCCTGGGCAACTGTCTCGAATACACCATTTCGAAAATATAAACACTGGGTACACGAGGGTGGCATCGCGACACCTCTGATCGTTCACTGGCCACGCGGCATTGTTGACCCTGGTCGGATGGAAGCAACACCGAGTCATCTAATTGATATTATGGCCACTGCTGTCGATATTGCCGATGCAGACTATCCAAAAAATAAGACTCCTCTTGAAGGAATGAGCCTACAACCACTCTTTCAGAAAAAATTCTTACCGAAGCGCAAACTCTATTGGGAACATGAAGGCAACCGAGCAATTCGAGATGGAAATTGGAAATTAGTTGCCGGATTTAATCAGCCCTGGGAGCTCTACGATATCTCCAGTGATCGGTCTGAGCAGCATGATCTTTCCAACGAACAGGCTGACCGTGCCAAGAACATGGCTGAGGCATGGGATGCCTATGCTGCTCGAGCACAGGTCATTTCTTGGGAGAAATTTCGATCCAAGAAGAAAGCAAAGGCCAAGAAAAAGTGATCTGATTTTAATGTTTCTGGTTGTGCACAGCCTTCTGATTCATATCTTCATCCGTGGGTCTAACGCATCACGGATACCGTCACCGAGAAAATTAAGTGCAAAGAGCATGATGGCCATGATGCCTCCTGGAAAAACCAGTGTCCACCAAAATACCAGCATCTGATTTGCTCCATCATTAATGAGACTGCCAAGGCTTGGCTGGGGTGGCTGGACGCCAAGACCCAGAAAAGAAAGGAATGCCTCCTGCAAAATCATCGAAGGAACGGTGAGTGTAAATGTCACAATGACTGGACCAAGTGTATTTGGAATTAAGTGTCGAAAAATAATACCTCGACTTGTTGTTCCAAGACTCCGAGCTGCCAAAATGAAATCCTGTTCCTTGAGGCTCATCACTTGTCCTCGCACAACACGTGCTGTCAGCAACCAACCGACAGCTCCAAGGGCAAGGAAAAGGAGTAACAGACTTTTTCCAAGAATTGTGACAAGAATAATCACAAGAAACATATACGGTAATGCATAGAGAATATCGACTGTTCGCATCATGAAACTATCAACAAGCCCACCGTTATAGCTTGATACAGCGCCATAGATCGTGCCAATTGATGCAGCAACCAGCGCCGCAAGCACACCAACAGAAAGGCTCACGCGGGCGCCAGTAAGCACACGAACCAGGAGGTCGCGACCATAGAAGTCTGTGCCAAATGGATGCTGGAGTGACGGAGGTTGTGGGCCATATGCAAGATTCTGGGTGTGTGCATCATAGCCCCAAATGATCCCAAGAATTGCTGGACCACAAAGGCATGCCACGCCTAGGCACACCATAATGACACCACTGGATAATGCCATGTTATTTTTTCGAAGCCGCTTCCAAGCATCGTGCCAGAGTGACGTACCGGCAATGAGATCGATTTCATCCGCTTTGGTTCCAGCCACAGTTTCCTGTTGGATACTCTTCATGAAACATCAATCCGTGGATCGAGAAATCCGTACAAAATATCCACAACAAGATTCATAAAAAGGAGAAAAAATGCATAGAGTAAGACGATGCCCATAACAAGAAAGTAATCCCGATTAAAAGCTGCATCGACGAAGTACGGTCCAATTCCTGGAACATTGAATATTTTTTCAACCACAACACTTCCTGTGAGCATGCTGGCAACAGCGGGCCCGAGATAACTAACAACTGGTAACAGCGCACCACGAAGCATATGCCGCCAAACAATCAGTCTTTCCGAAAGACCTTTCGCTCGAGCTGTACGAATAAAGTCGCTACGAATCACCTCAAGCATTCCACCACGAGTGAGTCGTGCTATTGAGGCTGCATAAATCGTTCCGAGTGTAAGCCCTGGTAACACTACATGCTGCCACTCGCCCCAACCAGCCGGGGGCAACAAATGCAACCGGAGAGAGACTACCAATACAAGCAAAGGGCCAAGGACAAAGCTTGGCACACTGATGCCAACTAGGGCGGCGGTCATTGCAGCATGATCCCATACTGTATTTTGTCGAATGGCTCCAATGATTCCTGCCGTAATACCTACAAGCAATGACCAGAGCAGCGCGACAGCAGCTAACGTAAGGGTGACTGGAAAACCGTTTGCAATGATCTCATTGACTGTCCGCTGCGGGTACTTTGTTGAAAGCCCAAGATCTCCCTTCAGAAGATTACCAAGGTATCGAATGAACTGTTCAGGAAGTGGCTTATCAAACCCATACTTTGCCTCAAGTTTCTGACGAATCTCAGCAGGTATTTCTTTCTCACTCGAAAAAGGTGAACCAGGCGCTAATCGCACAAGGGCAAATGATGCTACGACGATAACCAATACGGTTGGTACGAGTTCCAGCAATCGTCGAAACAGAAGACGAATCATTCATGCACCTGTACATCTTTCCGTAACTCGCTCACAGGATCACTGATTTCCTCATCCAATTCAAATGAATCATCAATCCACATGTATTTCCAAGGATGTCGGTCCTGGTGATTTCCCCAGATGCCTCGTACATATGGCTTAATCAACTGTGTTCGCGTGTACACATAAAGAGGAATCAAGGGCTGCTCCTCAAGAGCAAACGCCTCTGCTTTTCTTAATATCTTGAGCCGCTCTTCTGGATCATTGTGTTGATTGGCTTGCTCTAACAAAGCGTCATATGCCTTACTTGACCAGTTCGAGTGATTGTTTCCACAGTCACCGGTAAGGAGCTCCAAGAATGTATATGGATCTGCATAATCACCAATCCAACCCATCCGAGAAATTTGAAAGTTCATTTGCTCAGCATTTGCCAGAAAAACTTTCCATTCCTGATTCTCTAATTCCACAGTAATCCCAAGTTCCTGTTGCCACATCGCCTGAATCGCTTCGGCAACTTGTTTATGACCTTCGGACGTATTGAACGATAGCGTGACTCCTGGCAGGTCCTGACCTGTTGGGTACCCTGCTTCCGCAAGCAGTCGCCGAGCCTCGGCCGGATCATACACTGGAAGATGAAGTCCTTCGTATCCAGCAAGACCATCAGGCACAAGATCTGATGAGCCTATTTGCCCACCACGTGTCACATGTTTAACAAGTGAGTCACGATCAATCGCAAGAGACAACGCCCGGCGAACTAGTGGATCATCGAGCGGGGGTTTCGTCGTGTTGATCCAATAAAAATAAACGCCCAAATAGGGGTGGCTGTGGAAATCTTTATAGCTCTCGAGATGATCCATAAATTCAGCAGGAAGTGAAGTACTTCCGCCCGGCCAATCAAACTCCCCAGCGACATACATATTCATTGCCGTCGTCGAACTTTCCACCATCGCAACGCGGACACGATCGAGTTTGACAGAATCCGCATCCCAATATTTTATATTTTTTTCAAACGTCATGTGCTGACGAAACTGCCAGTCTGTCATCCGAAACGCTCCATTACAGACAACATGTTCCGGTCGCGTCCACAGATCTTGGTCAATACCACGTTTCTGAAGATTTTGGAGAAGGTGCTGTGGAATGGGCATGAACGAGTAGAAACTCAGGAAGTTGAGAAAGTACGGAAGAGGGTCAACCAACTCAATTTCCAAGGTATGTGAGTCGAGTGCTCGGACGCCCAGGGTATTGACTGCAGCTTCACCTCGACTGATTGCCAAACCTTTCTGAAAAATAAAGCCATTGCTGGCATATTTACTTCCTGTTTGTGGATCAACAAGACGTCGAAGCGCAAACACAAAGTCATCTGCTGTGAGTGGGTGACCGTCTGACCAGAACGAAGGGCGAAGATAAAACCTGTACACCCGTCCGTCATTTGATATGTCCCAATGCGTTGCAATGGCAGGAAGTGGCTTCAGGGTAGCGGGGTGAGCCTGAACAAGTCCCTCAAATGTATTCCAGATGATCTCACCACCCGTACTATCCGAGCATCGGCCAGGATCGAGCCACTCCGGTTCACTCGAATTATTTATCCAAAGTTCTTGTGGACCATGCCGCGGCTTGACAGTTCCAAAGTAGGGCGAAGACTGCTGCTGGCAGCCAGTTGTCATGGCGATGGTGAGCATCGAAACAAAAACAACACAATACTGAAGGGTCATTTTACACATGATCACGTTGAACCGTTGCAAACCCCTTCACTGCGATCCACCAAGCACCTGCTAGCTCAATGAGGTCTTCATCAGGGGTTATTCCAAGACGGTATCATTTTGACTGCAACTCAGTTCTGTAAACAAGTGTTCTAACGTTTTTTCTCATTCAAGTTTTTCAAACGTCACACCCAATGCTTGGTCTGCTCATGGCGTTTATGGTGTGTCGGACAACACACTGAGGATCGCTGACCCAAAGGCCGGGAGATCACTCGGTCGCCGACTGGAAACAAAATGTCGATCAACGACAACTGGGGTATCTTCCCAAAGAGCTCCGGCATTGATGAGATCGTCTTGAATACCAGGACTTCCTGTCACTCGTACACCACGGTAGACACCGGCAGATATTGGAATCCACCCACCGTGGCAAATAGCGGCAACAAGCTTGCCATGGTTCGCAAAGTCCCGAACAAGTTGGAGTACCTTAGGATCGCGACGCAGGCTATCAGGCATCCAACCCCCTGGAATGAGAATTCCATGGAAATCGTCCGCTTCCATATCTCCGATCGCGGCATCGCTTACACACGGATAGCCATGTTTTCCAGCATATGCATGCCCCTGCTGCCGCCCAGCAAGTGTGACATGTCCGCCCGCTTCTTCAATTCTTAGTTTTGGATACCAGAGTTCCAGATCTTCATAGGCATCGCCAACAAGACAAAGGACACGGATTGTTGCTAGTTGTTGATTCTCGCTCATTTTCGGCTTGTCTCACGCTGCCCACAGGGAGTAATCGGACGCTCTCCCAACGGTCGGAACTCTCTTTTTGCATTATCACTGATTCGTCTCCAACGCGTCGGCAAAAAGATGCAGTGGAAATACGAACTCGAGAAAACACTATCTCTCCCCAATGCGTTCAAAAGCAGGTGATCCCCTCTCTAGGACTACTTTTTGTTCGGAACACATGCGTGCTCGAAGACCTCTCGGGACGTTCCGAAACTCACCAAATAGGGTGTTCACGAGGGTTCTATTTTTTCTGCTTGACGTGGGCTGTCAGGCCGCTACATTCACGCCCCTGCCATATCAAGTGGTCGAAGTAGTAACCACCACAATATCTTGCGATAGCATGCAGATGGAACTGCCATTTATCTTTGTAACGTTTTTAGGGAATTTAACGGAGTGAAGGATTCACTCCAGACGCGTATGTCGGTCGATACCAGTTGTTGAGAACCTATACGCGAGTACACTTTGTTAGGTCTTTTTGAGGCCATCACATTATTAGGAGTTTTGCCCATGACTCAGTTCGATTCATCCACTCAAGTCGCTTCGTCTGCCTCACATTCACAAGAAACTTCAGGAACTGGCGGCCCGCAGTCGACTCCCGAACGAGTGGCGATCGAAATTGAATCAACATTCTGTCCAACTGAGGTTGAGAGTCCCTTTGACACAACAGAGTGGGAGCTTCGAACAGCAGCCATCAAGGGTGAAAATGGTCAGCTTCTCTTTGAGCAGGCTGCGTGTGAAATTCCAGCAGCGTGGAGCCAACTGGCTACCAACGTTGTCGTCAGCAAGTATTTTTATGGTGAAATTCACACTCCAGAACGAGAACATTCAGTCAAGCAACTGATCCATCGTGTTGCTCGTACCATTTCAGATTGGGGCATTGCAGACGGGTATTTCAAGACGCCTGAGGATGGTGAAAACTTCTATCGTGACCTGGCATGGCTGTGTGTTCACCAGCATGGTGCATTCAACTCTCCGGTATGGTTTAACGTCGGGCTGTTTCATCAATATGGTGTTCAGGGATCCAAATGTAATTGGTGTTGGGATGAGGCCAGTCGGGACGTAACGCAACCCGATAATCCCTATGAATATCCACAAGGAAGTGCCTGCTTCATTCAAAGCGTTCAAGACAATATGGAAGACATCATGGAATTGGCTCGTAGCGAGGCCATGTTGTTCAAATTTGGCTCTGGCACTGGCACCGACCTAACGACCCTTCGAAGCCAAAAAGAAAAGCTCTCGGGAGGTGGCAGTCCATCTGGCCCACTTTCATTCATGCGGGTCTATGACCAGATTGCTGGTGTCGTCAAAAGTGGTGGGAAGACACGACGTGCTGCAAAAATGCAGTCCCTGAAAGTTTATCACCCGGACATCATGGACTTCATCGAGTGTAAGTCCAGAGAAGAAAAGAAGGCTCGTGTTCTGATTGAAAAAGGTGGTTACGACGCCAATTTCAATGGTGAAGCATACAGCTCTATTTTATTCCAGAATGCGAACCTCTCAGTTCGATTAACTGATGAATTCATGGAAGCAGTCGAGCGAAATGACTCGTGGACGACTCGTTGGGTTACGGACTCATCGAAGGCCGGCCCAACTTATAAAGCCAACGAAATCATCGACCGCATGTCACAGTGTGCATGGCAATGCGGCGACCCGGGTGTGCAATATGACACGACCATTAACCGCTGGCACACATGTCCAAATTCTGGCCGAATCAATGCGAGCAATCCTTGCTCTGAATACATGTTTCTAGACGATACTGCATGCAACTTGGCAAGTATCAACCTCATGAAGTTCCGAAAGCCGGATGGCGAATTTGACGTTGAGCGATTTGCTGCAGCGTGTCGAGTCTTTCTTATTGCACAAGAAATTCTTGTTGATCACGCCAGCTACCCAACGGCACGCATTGCCAAAAACAGCCATCTCTATCGACCACTTGGTCTCGGTTATTCCAATTTGGGAAGTCTGCTCATGGCTGATGGCATGGCTTACGACTCAGACGCTGGTCGCGGCATTTGTGGAGCAATCACCGCAATTCTTCATGGTGCAGCGAATCGCACGAGTGCCGAGCTCGCTAGTGCGGTTGGTCCGTTTGAAGGCTTTGCGGCAAATCGTGAACCAATGCTTCGTGTCATGCAAATGCACCGTGATGCCGTTGAAAAAATTGACGATGCCTGCCCAACACATTTACGGGATGCGGCGCGTCAGATTTGGGATGATGTTCTCGCAGATGGTCGACAGCATGGCTATCGGAATGCTCAGGCAACGGTACTCGCTCCAACGGGCACCATTAGCTTTTTGATGGACTGTGATACCACTGGAATTGAGCCAGATATTGCTCTTGTCAAATATAAGCAACTCGCGGGTGGTGGCATGCTGAAGATTGTCAATCAGACAGTACCTTTGGCATTGAGAAAGCTTGGTTATGACGAACCAGCAGTTGAAAATATTCTTGCCTACATCGATAAAAATGACACCATCGAAGATTGTCCTGAGATACAAGATGAGCATTTAACAGTCTTTGATTGTGCTTTTAAGCCTCGCCTTGGGAAACGGTCTATTGCGTGGCAAGCACATATCAAGATGATGGCAGAAGCCCAACCGTTTCTTTCCGGGGCCATTTCAAAAACCGTGAACATGCCTCGTGAAACGACTCCTGAAGACATTGCCGGTGCATATGTCGAAGGCTGGCGACTTGGACTGAAAGCCATTGCAATCTATCGTGATGGCTCAAAAGAAAGTCAACCACTGGGTACGAGTACAGAGAGTGATAAGAATGCAGAAAAGGTCGTCGCTGCACCGCGACGAGAACGTCTGCCCGACACGCGAAGGAGTGTGACTCACAAGTTTAATGTTGGTGGGCATGAAGGCTATATCACTGTTGGTCTCTACGATGACGGTCGGCCTGGTGAACTTTTCATCACAATGGCAAAAGAAGGCAGTACGATTGGTGGGTTAATGGACTCTTTCGGAACAGCTGTATCCATGAGCCTGCAATATGGTGTTCCCCTCGAGGTCTATACCAAGAAGTTTTCGCACACCCGGTTTGAACCTTGGGGCTACACCAAAAATCCTGATATACCTGTCGCAAAGAGTTTGGTGGACTACATCTTCCGCTGGATGGGAACCGAGTTCTTGCCTGGTTATCGTGAAGCAAATCGACCAGCAGGCAGTAGCAGTGGTGGGGAGGCCGCTGCAGGAGATGATGGAGAGAGTGAGTCCAAGCCCGCCGCCACGAAGGCGAGCGGGCATGCAAATGGGCAGGAAGCCACAAACGGAAAACACAACTCCAGCGGACAACTCACCACAAGTAGGGGTCGACACCCAAGTGGGCGAAACGGAAAGGCCACCGTTACCGCTCGGGCAGCGACACTCTCAGCTCCTAAAAGAAAAGGGCAGGATGGAACAACAGCTGCCCTTCTTGAGCGTGCTGGGCTAAGAATGGCAGAAAACCCCGAGGCCAGTGCCGACGACAGACAGAGTCAGTTTGCAAAATTTCAGATTGATGCCCCTGCATGTGATAACTGCGGATCAATTACCGTCAGAAATGGTAACTGCTACCTCTGCCATAACTGTGGCAACAGCATGGGATGCAGTTAAATAAAAATGAAGATAAAAAACAGTTGCGGAAGGACTTTTCCTCCGCAACTGTTTTTTTGTGAAATTTGATTTGGTTCACAAGCGAATCGAACACTTCAATGCTTTTTGGGCTGTGGCAGGATTTCTTGACTCATACCGTTTCGTTCAGCCGCTACGATATTGCTCGTCTGTAAACAGTCACTTCTCATCAAGAATATCGACTGTCTTGAACGCCTTGCCTTCGAGCATTTCTAGGGATGCTCCGCCACCGGTTGAAACGTGGCTCACCTTTTCAGCATAGCCAAGTTGCTCAACAGCTGCTGCTGAATCACCGCCACCAATAATAGTGATTGCACCACTCGCTGTTACACTGGCAACGGCATCAGCGACTGCTTTTGTACCTGCATCAAAAGGGGGCATTTCAAAAACGCCCATCGGGCCATTCCAGACAACGGTACCCGCGCTTTGAATAATTTCAACATACCGCTTGGCCGTATCAGGTCCGATATCAAGACCCTCGAAGCCGTCTGGTATTTCCCCGGCTTGTACTATTGTTTTGTTGGCCTCGGCTGAAAAGTCATCTGCACACTGCGTATCCACCGGGAGAACGAGTTTCTCTCCTCCATCTCGGAGGAGCTGCTTTGCCAATTCAAGTTTATCTGGTTCCACAAGAGAATCACCCGTTTTCCCACCTTGAGCAAGAGAGAATGTATAAGCCATCGCACCACCAATTAAAATATGATCACAAATCTTTAGAAGATTTGTGATAACAGCAATCTTATCACTCACCTTTTTGCCGCCGAGAATCGCAACAAACGGTCGCTTCGGTTGGCCAACAGCATCTGAGAGATACTGAATTTCTTTCTCAACAAGAAAACCAACGACCGCTGGCTTACCTGATGCTTTCATGGCTTTCGGAACAGCGTACATGCTGGCTTCGGTCCGATGACAGGTTCCAAAAGCATCGTTCACATAGGCATCTGCAAGTTCAGCAATACCTGCAACGTAGTTCGCGTCATCACCCTTTTTTTCCCCGGGGTTAAACCGAACGTTTTCTAGAACCAGAACGTCACCACCTGACAATGCATGTGCCTTTTCTGTCGAGTCCTTCCCTCCGGTATCTGTTGCAAGAGCTACTGGCTTTTCAAGTAATTCACCCAAACGTTTAGCCACTGGGGCAAGTGAGAGTTTAGGGTTTGCCTCACCCTTCGGACGACCGAGGTGGCTCATAAGAATCGCTTTCCCACCACGATCAAGAATGGATCGTATCGTTGGAAGGGCCATACGAATCCGACGATCGTCGGTTATTGTGCCGTCACTGTCCTGAGGGACGTTAAAATCAACGCGGACAAGAACGGTTTTACCGGCAGGATCAAGGTCGGCGACTGACTGCTTTGCCATCGGGTGCGGCTCCTCATAGAAATAGGGTGGTCTGAAAAGAACCATCGTATTTCACATGAGGAACGTTGCATTCGCAAGACTACCGCTCTGTTCTCGCTCTCTGCCCGTAGATCTTCACATCAGAGAAGTCGTTCATGTCATCGAATGAGCCAATACCGACTTTACCTGATGTAAATGTTTTATCGAGTGCCTCCATAAGAGGTTTTTTCATGTTATCGAAGAACACTACTATCTTTCCACTCGCTGTATGTCTTTCAAGTTTTACGTGGTGCCATTGATCATCCCATGGGACAGACTTCTTATTTGTCGTCAGTGCTCGACGAGGTGCTCCATCAACGATCATAATTTGTCCACTATGCGGATCTGGCTTCGCGCCGAGGTGAACATAATAAAAATGTTCGGGATCCTGATACTGAAAGAACACGCAGCAGTCGCGGTGGTTTCCAGTGTCAAGAGTACTTTTGACATCAAATTCAATAATTGTTTCGGTAAGATTCAAGTCTCGGACTAAGGCCCTATTGTGTGGACTCCGAACCTTCGGCTGATAGTCACTTTTTCGCTTATTGATTCCCCAGGCTAGACGACCATCCTTGTCCGTAAGTGTCCATGAGGCAGCATCTGTTGTTTCCCATCGTGCAGTCCCATCGCTGAAATCATCTTGAAAGACCACCGGCAGAGCTGATTGGCCATATACATTAGATCCGCTTAACACGAATACCAAAATCCCTATGGAAAAAAGTATGCTCCCTCGATTGATCACACGATGATTCGTCATAATAAGAGTCCTTGTTCTACCTGAGTATTTTTTTCTACTGAAGAATGTCCTTCGTACGGGTCCTATTATGCGAGATCTTTTCCAACATGTTGAACTTCTTTTGAATTCATTTTCTTCCCTTGTAGGGAGGGATTTACTCGTGCGGAATCGCACGCGTGAAGAACAAGCTCATTGTTTATTTACTGTACCATTCGTTGTTGTTTCCCATGGCATAGAAAGCGATCCAATACTGAATTATGGGAACGAGAAAGCGCTCTGCCTCTGGGAAATGACCTGGGAAGATTTCGTTCAGACACCGTCTCGAAAAACAGCTGAGCCGGTTCATCAAAATGAACGCGCCCAGCTTTTGGAAAGAACATTAAAGAATGGGTATATTGATGACTATTCGGGGATTCGAGTTTCCAAAACTGGAAAACGTTTCAAGATTGATCAGGCTATCATCTGGAACATTACTGATGAGAACGGACACTATTACGGTCAGGCGGCAACTTTCGATACATGGCACTATTTGCCTCCAATACCGTCTGTTCATTCAAATCCCTGAAGACGCCCTCATCTCTTTCCATAACACTTTCTCATCAGGCTGGCCTCATGTTGAATCGTAAAGTACCGAATACGTTGTATATGCTTCTATTTGTATGGTCTTTTCTCATAGGCAGCCCGCTCTTGGCATCTGAGTGGGTTCCTCTTATCGATGGTCGTCTCTCTGATAATTGGACAACAAAAGGAGCATGGACATTACAAGATAATGGCGTTATCCACCTTCCTGAACGCGACTACAAACATTGGAAAAACTATGAGAATTATCTTGTCCTGAAGGACATCGGCGTCACCAATTTTGAATTCGATTTCGATTGGCGTACAGATCAGAACAGCGGACTCTACTTTCACATTCCGGATCTTTCACAACTCCAAGATCGGCATCATAAAGAGGTTCAACTCTACGAGAATAGTCTTTGGTCAAAGCCCGAATTTGGGGACCATACTGCTGGAGGAATTATTCCGGGTCATGCACCAACAAAGAATGCTTCAAGACCTGCAAAACACTGGAACCATATGCACATTCGGTGTGTAAACAATCGGATTACCGTTTCAATAAATGATGAAGTGGTAAACCAGGCCAACCTCAATGAGGGCGCGGCCGGCAAGCGATCCTCACATGGAGGATTCGCTTTTCAAGACCATGGCTATGCGGTCTGGATCAAGAACGTTCGAATCAAGATTCTTGATAAAGACATATAGATCGTTCTTACACATCAAGATTTCTAACATCGAGAGCGTTCCGTTCAATAAACTCCCGACGAGGCTCGACTTTCTCTCCCATCAACGTACGGAAGAGTTCATGAGCGGCGGCTGCATCTTCCATTGTGACACGAAGAAGCGTTCGATTGGATGGATCGAGGGTTGTTTCCCGGAGTTCTTCGGCGTTCATTTCACCCAGACCCTTAAACCGGGTAATCGCCAACCCCTTCTCGCCAGCACGCCGCACGGCAGTAAGGAGACCTCTTAGATCATCGAGTCCAATTTTGTTCTCACCACGACGCAGCAGATATCGAGGCTCTTCTGTACCCGTTCTGTCCTCCGGCATGAGGGACTCAATTCCAAATCCCATAGAATCAAGCTCCGTGAGCCCTGCATTGATGCTACGGACCTCATGAAGATCTATAACTATAAGTTGATGTTCAGCGGATTCCGGATCGGCTGCACCACCCCCTCCTGGCTTATTCTCATCAGCTTTTCCCGCCTCTAATTCACCACCTGTAAGTTTCTCTTTGGATTCAACAAATGCCTCAAGCTGGTCCCGACTTGTAAACCAATGCTCTTCAGCACCAAAAAAGACGTGATACATCGGCAGCTTTTTTGTCTCCGAATCTCGGCGATCTGCGTGGTCGCGCAAGCTAATTCCTCGACGCTCGAGGGCAACCAAGGCATCCTCTAATCCTGCCAGCGTCCGGCAGAGTTTCTGCATCTCTTCGCCAGCCAGTTCACGCCCATCACCAGGCAGAAAAACACCTTCTCCAAGGCCTTGGTCAAGCAGTTGTTGTTTCATTTCCTCTTCTGTTTGCACATAGTACACATGCTTCTTGTTCCGTACACGAAACAGTGGTGGTTGCGCAACATAGACATGGCCAGATACAACTAGTTGATACATCTGCCTGTAGAAAAAGGTGAGCAAGAGCGTGCGGATGTGGGAACCATCAACATCAGCATCCGTCATAATGACGATTTTGTCGTATCGTCGCTTTGTTAGATCCGCCTCAGGCCCAATGCCTGCTCCAATTGCTGAAATCACACTACGCACTTCTTCGTTCGCGAGAACCTTGTCTTCCCGACTTTTATACGCGTTAATAATTTTTCCACGAAGAGGCAGGATTGCCTGATATTGACGTAGACGGCCACCTTCGGCCGAGCCACCTGCTGAGTCACCCTCAACGAGATAGAGTTCGCATTTATCAACATCTTTGCTTGTGCAGTCACGAAGTTTTCCTGGAAGACCACCACCTGAGAGTGCGCCTTTTCGTTCACGCAAAAGTGCTTTTGCTTTTTGAGCAGCAGTACGCGCTTCGGCAGCCAGGACCCCTTTTTGAACAATAGCTTTAGCGCTCTTGGGGTGTTCCTCTAGATATTTCCCAAGGAACTCACCCACGGCTGACGTTATGATGCTTTCAACTTCACTGTTACCAAGTTTGGTCTTTGTCTGGCCTTCAAATTGTGGCTCAGCAACTCGTACACTCACAACAGCTGTGATTCCTTCCCGAACATCATCACCTGTTGGTATTAAATCCTTATAGATCCCTGTTTTCTTGCCGTATGAATTCAGACTACGAGTGAGCGCTGAACGAAAACCAGAAACATGCGTTCCACCTTCATTTGTGGAAATGTTATTCACGTAACTGTGAACGTTTTCGGTAAAGTCTCCAGTGTATTGAAGGGCTATATCCCAGGCGACACCCTCTGTTTCGCCTTTGAGACAGATGACATCGGGATGGACCGCATCACTTGACCTATTGAGCCATTCAACAAATTCTTCGACTCCCCGCTCATAGTGATACTCCTCAGTCTGACCACTCGAAGCATCGGTGAAGACAATACGCACGCCTGAGTTGAGGAATGCTAATTCCTGCAGACGGCGAGCAAGGATATCCCACGAAAATTTCGTCTGCGGAAATATTTGAGGGTCTGGTTTAAATGTTGTTTTTGTTCCTGTCGTAGTCGCGGTGCCCATCTTACGAACAGGCCCAGTCGGCTCACCACGCTGATATTCCTGCTGCCAGAGATGTCCATCTCGTGCTACCTCAACCTCACACCACTCAGAAAGGAAATTGACGACTGTCACACCGACACCATGAAGACCACCGGATGTCTGGTAGGCGCCCTTCTCAAATTTTCCGCCAAATTTGAGAACTGTCATCACACCTTCAAGGGTCGATACTTCACGATCCATCTCTTCCGAAAGTTGCTCATGAATCCCTGTAGGGATTCCACGTCCGTCATCTTCAACGGTCAGACTGCCATCAACATTTACTGTTACTGATACTCGATAAGCATATTCAGCCATACACTCATCAATCGAGTTATCGACGACTTCATAGACCAAATGATGAAGTCCGCGTGACGTATTGTCACCGATATACATTCCAAACCGTTCTCTCACATGCTCACGGTCAGAGAGATGCTTCAAGTCAGTACTTGTGTAACCTGCCTCAGATGAATTTTCTGCAGGGGATGGTGCTGATTCAGCCATGGACACCTTTCGCGAAACAATTGAGTGGGTTGAAAAACATTTTTTATGAACAATTTTTTTGGATTCGAAACATATCGATCCTACTTCTGACCTGCTTCGATGAGGAGACGACAACGAATATCCGTAATTCCTTCTGATGGCAGCAGCGACTGTAGTTTTTGAATGACTTCATGTTTATGAAATCCCATTTCCTGAACGAGTGCTGAATGCGTTACAAAGACTTCAAGGACACCTCGTCGAATGACACCTGCCTGTGAACCCCCTCGCAAACTTTCTGGGGCGACACTATCCCATGCAGAACGTAACGCATCACTTCCTTGCTCCCGGTCGTAGCCGGTCCGCGCCATCAACCTCGACAAAACATTTCCGAGGGTTCGTGGGTCTGTCATTCGGCTAGTTTTCCAATGTGAAGACACTGAGGACACAGTGATTATCCTTTGCATGACGAGGGACTAATCAGCCGCTAACGGCATAACACAGTACCCATAACCATCATCAGTCCGATAGACACATGCACTTTGCCCGTCCGTGAGTTCGACATCAATCGAAGTCGCTGGATCGAGGACTCGAAGGAATTCGCTTACGAAACGAGGATCAAGTTTGATCTGTACTGTTTCACCACTGTGATCAATGGGCATCTCCACACGACTCTGGCCGCTTTCTGCGGATTGCCCTGCGAGGACCAATTGTCCGGACTCAAATCCGAAATCAACACCTTTGGATTGTTCACTCGTAACAATGGCTGCCTGCCGTACCGCTGAAAGCAAAGGTCCAGCTACAACTTTGACACTTACGGCATCTGGTCTGTCTGGAAAAACATCTCGCCAGCGAGGAAACCTTCCCTCTACAAGCCGTGCTGATATCGTGGTGTGTCCCGTGTGAATCAGTACGTCACTTCCTTGGACAGCAAGTTTAACTGGTGCCTCTGCATCGCCAAGGCTTCGTTCAATGAGCTGCATAGCTCGAGCTGGAACAATCGGTTGAGTCGCTGGCAGTTCACCGCCCTGGATCGATGATGGTCCCTCCATCTTTGCCAGACGGCGTCCATCTGTTCCGACAGCCACTACCGTAGCATCCGTTAACTCGAGGAGAACACCTCCAAGTGCGTATCGACTCGACTCGTTGTCGGTAGCAAATACCGTTCTTCGAACCAGTTCACGAACCAACGGTGTGGAAAGTTCAAAACAAGCATCTGTAGGAAATGTCGCTACCGATGGAAATTCAACTGGATCTTCTGCAGGTAAACGAAACTGACTTCGAGCAGCCTTGACGACCGTTGCATTTCCATCGGTCTCAATCTCGAATGTTGTGCCTGGCGGACTTTCCCGGACGATTGCCATTAATCGTACGCTAGGCAGAAGCACGCTTCCTGCTGCTGTTGTTTCGACACCTTCGATTTCAGTTCGAATGCCTATTTCCAAGTCCGTGGCTGAAAGGACTGCAGTGGATCCATCGACGTCCAATTTTACGTTTGTAAGGACCGGCCTTGTTGACCGGGAAGGCACAACAACAGCTGCTGTTTGAAGAGCGGCTAGAAGCGGTTCACGAGTACATCGCAAGTTCATGTGGAGGGCACTGTTTCGAGGAAGGGGGCGAAATAAAACCCTTGATCGATACGCGGATGCCACGCAATCTAGGGACCCCTCAATTTACCTGATTTCTTCGTGTTTCACAGCAGATTTATGAGATTTTTTTTGGTTTAAAACAACTTGTTTTCATGTCTTTTTAGCACCTCCACGTGCCACAGTGACAATCACTCCTTTATCCCTTCTACTTATCTTTTCTATAAGAAAAGAAAAAAGGAAAAGAAGAAGGAAGAGGAGTATAAGCAGTAAGAGTAATACAACGTATCAATACACATTCCGCCAAGATAATATGGTGATAAAATCTGGGTTGATCATGTAACGTGAGAAGCATTTGGAACCTTAAAAACAGAGCATTGAAATGAGCTGATGAAATTTCCAAAGCACATACACAGATGTGGAAGTTTTGTCTGAAACTTGTTACTTGTTTGTTTTTTAGCCTCTTTTTTTGTGTTGTCTGAATAATTGCTTAGCACGAATACGAAGTCAGAACCCTATCCGGGGCAGGCTCAGAACAGGCCTGTTTACAGATGGTGATGCGTGAGACTTCTGATATGTGCCTGATCTTGAGTTGGTGCAAAAATGTCGATACACCCTGAAATGCCGAAATCAACAAAATGATGTCACCAGGTTGAACACGTTCACGACACGTTTCTCAACAGATGCTCGTGTGCTCCAATCGGCCTTTAATTGCTCGAAGGTCAGCGTTAGCTCCTTGGTCCTGTTGTAGTATTTTTGTGGTGACTTTCAAGCTATGGAGAACGGTAGAGTGATCTCGACCACCAAAGAGCTTTCCAATTTCATGGCTGCTTAAATCTGTCATTTCTCGAACACAGTAGATAGCTAAACCTCGTGGCCGCACGTGACATCGACGTTGAGAGCCGTTCCGAACATCCTTTTCCGTCACCCGAAAGTGGCTGGCCACTGTGAAGATTATTCTATTGACTGTGTCTACCTCTTTAACATCAATCGGCCCCGATTTTTTTGTATCAGGCTCTCGGCCCTGAAGAGTCTGTGTTCTTTTTGCATATCCCTTTTTTTTCTTTTGTTGTGTGGATGAGGACCCATTTGGAATGTGAAGTAAAAACCCTGCAGACAGTCGTGAAGAAAGAAAGGGATGTAAATCAAGAGTTGCGGGATGGTTTGGGAGGGTTATCAGTACCAAAGAGGAATGTGTAAGCAGCAGGTCTATGCATTGACCTGCCATAAACTGGTCTGATTCATTTTTTGAAATACGGTCAATTCGGTTCATTACAACCATGCTCAAAATATTGTCTGAGCAATCCGCCATTTGATCATCCGACAATAGAAATTTTTGTAACGGCCGAAGTGATCCTACAGAGCGATATTTTTTGATCACTGTTGATAGGGAGGAGCCTTCTATCCGTGCCCACACCCTGCATGGACTACTACTATCTGGGCCACTGGTTGTTTTGTTGCAAGACGGTGTTTCCCACGACTGTATTGCATGCAGTACCCAGGCTTCGCATGAATCTTGTTGACTCCCAAAGCCGACAACCAAAAGGCCGCGTTGTTCTGACGTTGGGAATGTTGGTTGAGTGGCTAAATCAATGCTTTTTTTCATACAAAAATCAAACGTTGATCCAGCAAGAAAATCAAAAGTCAATGGCTTGATAGATATGGTAGCTGCCATTGGATGGCCACATTGCAGTTCGAGGTGATGTGTGGCCGCCATGCCATATAAATGAGCCACGTCCCTCCGGGCTCCTCCCCAACAGTGTCAGACTATGGAATCTTTCTGTCTTCTGCAATCACATGGGATGCTTTGGGCTGACCGAAGAACCCTTTTGGAGAATACGATAGATTTTTCCTAATGCCGTTTCGAGATCATTTGCATAGGTTGTACGACCGAAACTGAATCGAATTGCTGACTGAATGACGGGCTTTGGAAGATTCATCGCGATAAGTGCTGGCGATGGCTCCTGAGAACCACTGGCACATGCTGTTCCCGTTGCAACGGCAAGTCCAGCAAGATCGGCTGCCATCATAAAAGCCTGTCGGTCAATGCCAGGGAAGGAAATGGTCGAGAGATGCGGGCTCCGTCTTGTGTTCTGACAAATAATGGAGGGGACGATACCAACCTCTTTGGCCATTTCGCAAACCGTCGACTCAAAAGATTCTCTCAAAATCGCTAGTCGTCTCGATTCAGAATGTTGCTGTGTAACCGCTTGATGCGCTGCTTCTCGACATCCAGCGATTAATGCCACAGGCTCCGTGCCACCGCGCATCGCTAGTTGTTGGGAACCAGAAAAAAGTGGCTTCCATTCAACATTTTTCTTGATGATGAGACAACCAATTCCGCGTGGACCACCAAATTTGTGTGGTGTGAAGGCGAGGCTGGTTGCTCCAGTTTCAGGAAAAGATACGGGAATTTTTCCCACGGCTTGGGTTGCATCGACATGAAGAGTGTACCGTGTGGCGATGTCTCCCAGCACCTGTTGAATGCCTAACACGTCTTCAACTGCACCTGTCTGTCCACAAACAAGTGTTGTTGAAAGGAATACGTTATGGGCAATTGCATCTTCAAGACGAGAACGTGGTTGGCTGCTGGTATCGAGAGAAAGGAGCCATGCCCGGAGACCCTTTTTGCAAAGGCAACCATTTTCATCAAGTGGAAGTATGGTCTGGTCTGCTGAGTGTGTAGCAAGGGAAAGTGCGGCATTCCGGAGGCTTTCGTGATCTCGTTGGCTCGTCCCGAAAGCAGTTTGTTCTGGATTTTTTAGGCCGTGGACAGCAAGATAATTAGCCTCAGTTGCACCGGACGTGAAAATGAGCGTAGCATCTGGACAGTCAAAATACTCAAGTATTTTGACCCTTGATTCATCCAGTATGTGGTGTGCACGCCTACCCGCACGATGTGGGCTTGATGGATTCGCGAAGCAATCAGCTTGAACCCGAGAGATTGTATCAGCTACGACCGGATCAACAGGTGTCGTTGCCGCGTGGTCGAGGTAAATCTCACGGTTTGACATGTCCACTTCGCCTGTGTGAGGGTCAGCTCTCGCCTTGTTCAGCTGCACGTTTTAAATCAGATTCAACCATCATGACAATTAAGTCTTGAAAACAAACAGAGGGATTCCAGCCAAGATTTTCTTGAGCCTTCGTGGCATCGCCCAGCAAATGATCGATTTCAGCTGGTCGTTCAAACCGAACGCCATGTTCGACGTAATCACGGTAGTCGAGTCCAACATGTTCAAAAGCTACTTGACAGAGCTCACGAACGGAGTGCGATGAACCTGTGGCAATAACATAATCCTCGGGCTTATCCTGCTGCAGCATGCACCACATGGCCTTCACAAAGTCTCCCGCAAATCCCCAGTCACGTCGGGCCTCAAGATTTCCAAGCGTAATTGTTTTCTGAAGACCTAGTTTTATTCGAGCAGCGGCTTGTGTGACTTTTCTGGTCACAAAGTTCTCACCTCTTCGTGGACTTTCATGATTGAACAGAATGCCGCTGGAAGCGTGTAAACCATAGCTCTCACGATAGTTGACTGTTATCCAGTGACCATACAGTTTCGCCACACCATAAGGTGACCGTGGAGCAAAAGGTGTTGTCTCCCGTTGCGGAGATTCCTGAACGTTACCAAACATTTCAGATGAGGATGCTTGATAAAACCGAACCTCCTGGCCAGATTGATGTTGAAACTCACGGATAGCATCAAGCATTCCGAGAACGCCGAGTGCAGAGACTTCAGCTGTGTAATTCGGTTGTTCAAAACTGATACGAACGTGGCTTTGAGCAGCAAGATTATATACTTCGTGTGGTTGAATATCACGAATGAGACGAACAAGACTCATCGAATCAGTCATGTCACCATAGTGCAGATGAAAGCAACCCTCCGATGCAGCACCCCGCTCGCATAAACCATCAATACGCGTTCTGGAGAGGTTACTTGTGCGTCGAAGCATACCGTGAACTTCATAACCTTTGGAAAGTAAAAACTCTGCAAGGTATGAACCATCTTGGCCACTGATTCCCGTAATAAATGCTCGACGAGATGCAGACATGGGCAGATAGGGAGTTTGGTACGAAAGGAATCACTCGACGGAATGCAAGACAGACATCCAATCATACTCTTCCTACCTACTTTTGCGCAATGGAAAGGCAAGTGCAATTGGATGGAGGGGGTGCCTCAGCACAGAATGCACTATTCATCGAACAGGCAAAAAGAAACACCCTTGTTACAGGGCGTCCGGTTCTACCCAGAAAATCTGGGTTTCGATGCAGGCAGCCGCTCGTGCGAGTCATGACGAACTCGCACGAGCAACCCGACATTATTTTATATCAAGCAGTTCCACTACGAAGTGCAACGTAGCATTTGGTGGAATTACAGGTGGAGCACCACGAGCACCGTACCCGATAGCACTTGGTATCTGCAGTTCGATCATTCCACCCTGGGCAACGAGTTGCATGCCTTCAGTCCAGCCAGGAATGACACCACTGAGTGGAAACTCAATGGACTGGCCTCGCTTATAGGAGCTATCGAAGACAGTCCCGTTGTCGAGCCAACCATGATAATGAACGGAGACAGTATCCGCTGCTGTTGGTTTTTCACCACTTCCGGCGCGTAGGACACGGTATTCAAGTCCGGTCGCGGTCTTGGTGAAACTACTCGGTGCCGATGCGTCAGTTGATCCTGCGCCATCGGGCAACGTTGGGAGAGGAATATCGGCAGATTCTGATTCAGCGGCCATAGTTAAAACACCCACAAAAATAAGAGAAACGAGCAACGCCATGAAACGTTTGGCAACAGCACGCATGGAAACCTCCTTGGTAAGGGACAGCTTAGAATCGTACCAAAAAAACCGCACGAGGGCATCTGGTGTGAGTGAGATCAAAAACCCGGATAGAAAACTGCACGATTTATTCAGACGGAAGTTAAAAACCAAGGTGCATGAAGGGTTTATCACGTGCTCTGCGAGGATGCGATCCAATCCTCAACATCATCTGGTTCAAGAGGGATATGACTGCAGAGATCAACTGGCCCATTTTCAGTGACCAGGACATCATTTTCCAGTCGTATCCCAATTCCTTCATCAGGAAGATACAGGCCCGGTTCAACCGTCATGACCCACCCAGATTCGAGTGGTCCGTTACTCGGAGCCGGGTCATGCACACCGAGGCCGAGTGAATGACCCAGACCGTGCATAAAAAACTTCTTGCACGCTGGATTTTCCATGGAATCAGAGTTGTACTCTTCCTGACTGATCAGGCCGAGTGTCTGAAGCTCTCCGGCCATTTGGTGCTGAGCATCCCATTTCCATTGTGAAAGGGTTGTGCCGATGACTGTTCTTTGTATTGAACTCTGTAGCACGCGAAGGACTGCCTGATAGAGTTCTTTCTGCCGGGTTGTAAAACGGCCCGAGACAGGAAAAACACGGGTGACGTCTGCCGTGTAATTCGCATGACTTGCCCCGACATCAATCAGTAATAGATCACCTTCTTGACAGGCGTTGTTGTTTTCAATGTAGTGAAGAGTACAGGCATTCTTTCCTGTGGCCACAATCGGTTCATAACCCATTGTGGCTCGTCGTCTGGTGAATTCGCCAATTAGTTCTGCTTCAAGTTCATATTCTTTGACACGAGGTTTGAGTTTCGACAGGACTTTATCGAGCCCATGTTTTGTAATGGCTACCGAATTGCGAATGAGTTCCACTTCAGCCGAATTTTTGACCGCGCGGAGATCGTGAAGAAGTGGTGCAAGTCTTTGAAATGAATGTATCGGATAGCGATGAAGGAGCTGTCGCGCCATCCGAAGATCACGCGTTTCAACCTCAAAACTGGCTCGTCCGTGTTCGTTGGTATTCAGAAAGATTTGAGCTTTCTCTACAAGGATGGGATGCAGTGTAGAAGAAAAGTTTTCAGCCCAAAGAATGGTCTCGATACCAGAAATGGTCTGGGCTTCTTTCTTCGTGAGGCTGTGCCCCTCCCAGGTCTCCAGGTTTGCATTTGGCTCTCGTATAAATAGCATCTCTCGATGTGCTGGGTGCGTTGCATCTGGTGCCAGAACCAGAATACTTTCAGCCTGCTCTATACCGGTTAGCCAGAAAAGATCAGCAGCGGGCACGTACCGTACAGCACCATCACCGTTTGTTGAGAGTGGATCTGCTGCATGCACGATGGCAACACTGTTTGGTGGCAGTTTGGCAGCTATCTGCTTCCTGTGTTCAACAAATAACGCTGGGTCGATTGAATCATGTCGCATGAGCTAACTCTACGGTTGGTGAAAACATATGTGGTTATCACCGACGTCGGGAGTCCTGCAATGCTTTCAACTCCTGAGCGGCTCGTGTCGCCTGTTGTTCAACATCCCGTTCTACCTGAACGGCTCGTTTCTGATCTATGTTGAAGCTAGGCTGATAACCATTCCATGAAATGGAAAGAATACCACTCACAACGAGGATTGGCACCACAATAACGATGAGTGTCGCAATCCAACGCGACGTCACGACCTGACGCACGGGAGTAGGCATACCATACGTAACAAGTCCAAGAATCTTCTGAGCAGAGTTTTGTTTAGAGCGTGCCATACAAGAAATTCTCCGGAGGCAAATTGGATGTCGATCGTGACATCGATCTGGTCAGAGAATCTAGAAATGCAAAAGCCGTGAAGCAAGAGAACTTCACGGCTTTTACGTCATCTTGTGAGGGAATCCATTTTTATGTCAAAACGTCATAAATTGGGTCACCACCGCCACCGATCTTAAATGGCCTTCCATTTGGAGCAAAATGCTCCTTATTTGGGTCCAGGCCGCAGGCGACTGTAATTGTGCTATTGAAATCTGTAATTCCGACAGGGTCTTCATCAATACCATGACCCTTTTCGTCAGATTTACCGTAGACGGCTCCGCCTTTGATACCGGCTCCGGCAAGCACATAGGAGAATGCTGCTGGGTGATGATCACGACCGGCATTTTGGTTTATAGCCGGTGATCGTCCAAACTCACTTGCAAGAACAATGAGTGTTTCATTCAGAAGCCCACTGCTATCAAGGTCACGAATAAGTGCGCTGACCGCTTGATCAAGAGCAGGGCCTTTATCTGCCATGCTACCGGCGACGTCATTGTGCATGTCCCAGCCACCATAATCAACTTGAACAAAGCGGACGTCTGCCTCAACGAGGCGTCGTGCAAGGAGCGCTCCAAGCCCAACTTTAGAAGATCCGTATCGTTCTTTTACTTCTTCTTTTTCTTTTGTGAGATCAAAGGCTTCAAGGTCAGTGCCACCCATAAGCTTGACTGCATCTTTATACATCTGGTTGTATGACTCAAGTTGGTATCCTGCATATCGTTCTCGGAAGCCCGAGTCGATACGATCGGCAAGCGACAACCTTCGTTTGAACACAGCATCTGTCAAATAGCTCGGTAGCTCAGTGTTCTCGATTCCCTTTTCGGGATCAGCGACAGGAACAGGGGTGAGTGAGGGTTCAAGAAATCCGGCACCAGGATGACCATTCCCACCACTATTGACTAATACGTAAGGGGGAAGTCCCTGATTGATCTTACCCATTTCATTCGAAATCCATGCACCCATCGAAGGATGTCGAATACTATTCAGCACTGGGTACGATGTCTGTAACCAGTATCTGGCCTTCTGGTGATCAGCGGTTTCGGTTGTCATTGATCGAACGACAGCGAGTTTATCCTGTAGATCCGCCAGATTGGTCATGTGTTCGCCAAAGACAACACCCGGTGTTTTTGTTTTCACAACACCGACATCACCTTGAATATCTGGCCGATCTGGCTTTGGATCGAACGTGTCAATGTGACTCATCGCTCCACCCATGTAGAAATAAATAACCTTTTTTGCTTTTGTAGCGTTTGTTGCAGGTGCCGCCTCAAGTACACGGGACCACGGTGACATGACACTCACACCAAGAGTTGAGGCAATACCGGAAAGAATTGCCCGCCTGGTTTGGTGATGCTCAACATGTTTTTCGTAACGTTTGTGAAACATAGTAAGGACTCCTGTCATGTGGACCGCGTGTGAGTTGATGTGTCTATTTTTGGCTCACCGAACATCCGTTTCTAACGACAACGGCTTTTCAATGAGAATGTTACTACCTGGTCAATCGATAAAGAGAAATTCACGTGTATTCAAAAGGGCCCAGATGAGGTTTCCGCAACCTGCAGCTGGACTTGATGCCTGTTGGATTTCTTGTTCAGCGGCACGCCGCATATCAGCATCTGGCTCATGGGTCAGCACAGCAAGGAAGATCGTATCAACAGCGCTCTTCATAGTTTTTTGCTGAGAGACTGAATCATAAATCACAGACCCTTGCGATAGCATGGCGTGGGTCATCCATCCATTAAAGAGCGTCAGGATTTGCGGAACTGTAGCAGACCTTCTTGCAGTTTCGATTGCTTCTCGGTCTCCCTGCCCGAATTGACGGAGTAAATGACTTGCTCCACTCGGCTGCGGCAGTTCACTTGCCCGAGCAAGAACCAACCCGTTCAAACCACATTTTTTACTGCGACTCCTACTCAAATCTCGATTGTATTCGTTGTAATTTTTGTATGACTGTTCAAATTGCTCGTAGTCCAGGACAGACATGTCAATTCCGTAGACAGTCTGCAGGTCTTGTGCAGTCGGTCGTTGATAGGCCCATTCATTTGTTGCGATGAGTGTGAGAAGCGAATCCCAGAGTTGTTCAGCAGTCATTCGCTTCAGTGCTGGTCCAGCATATCGGTGTGGCTCAGCCGCCGTCGGGTCGTAGATGACCGCAACATTCTGATATGTATCTGTCGAAACTAATAATCGGACAAATTCACGCAGGTCAAACTTGAGACGAAGCATCTCATCAGTGAGATGCTCAAGTAACTCTGGAATTGCCGGTATGTTTCCTTCCTGAAAATCATCGATTGGCTCGACAAGTCCAACACCCATCACTTTTTTCCACATGCGATTAGCTATATTTCGAGCGAACTGCCTGTTGTCTGGAGTTGTGAGCCAGGCAGCAAAACGAGCTCGGTTGTCTTCGTCTTCTGCATATTCAGGAATCTTTCCCCACAGCACAGCAGGTTCGACCACATCAAGTGGAGCACCATCTTCATACTGGTAGTCGTGGGGCAGCCGGAACTCATCGTCCATGCTGCTTATCATCCTTGTTTGTGAACCATAAAAATTCCGAATCCCACCCCCGACCTTTTTTTCATCAATGGCCATTTGCATGCCGTAGCGAAGCCGGGCAAGATTTGGAATCAGGTCATCATCATTTTTGAATGGTGAATCTGACGCGGGAGCACTGTCACTGAAAGAGTCATCAGGCCCAAACGATGCTCCACCCATTCCACCAAAGAGAACCTGTTTCGCTGAGAATCGGCTGCCATTTGTCAGTGCGGCCAGTTTGTAGAATTCCTGTTGGGTCCAGCGATCAAAGGGATGATCATGACATTGGGCGCAACCAATTTGGGTACCAAGGAACACCCGAACGGTGTTATCTACATACGACAAGGGCATGCCAGCATCACGTAATTGAAAACCTGTTGCAGGGTTTTCTACAACTCTGCCGTTAGCAGTCAGTAGCGTGTACACCCATTTGTCATAAGGCATATTGTCAGCGATCGAATCCTTGACCCATGCCATATACGGTTCAAAAAAGAGATCACGACTTGGTCGCTCTTTCAGTCGGAGGATATCCGCCCAATAGTTATAAAAGTGACTGACATACCCAGGGCTCTCGAGAAGATCGTCAATGAGCTGTCCACGTTTTTTCCTATTGGTGGAGTCACAGAACGCACGAGCTTCATTGATGGTGGGTATGCGCCCGGCAAGCTCTAAATACGCCCGTCGTACAAATGCATGATCTGTGGTTTTTTCACCAGGCTTGGTCTCATTCTCACCCCAATAGGCCTGGAGGATTGAATCAATTTGTGCCGCTGCTTGTTCGATGTCCGGTCGCGCTTCGCGATCAATTGGTGCTACCTTGAGCACGGCGCCTTCTGGCTTGACGGTTACAGCCTCAGGCAGCTTTGGGGGCTTCCATTCCTCTTCCGAATCTGGTTCTGCAGACCAAGCCAATACATTCAGGAGTGAAATACCAATGCACAGAAACGCTGCAAATTGCCACCGTCCAGAAAAATGTGACGAACCAGACATGTAGTTTCCTCCCAAAAAATCATTCTTACGAAGCTTCTATGAGTTCGCCAAACGAGCCTTATTTTAGCTCAAATGACACCATCCAGAAAGTGAAGCCCTAGTACTATTATGTCATTCTCTGGTATTTATTACGCAAATTAATGGATTTTTGTTCCACAATCGAGATGGACAGTTGGAATCATTGCTACTGAGTACCGTCGGCATCTACTGAATCTTGGACAACTATTCATTATTAGTCGTCAAAAATACTCATGTTTGTTGAGCGATTGCTGGTGACTTCTTCAATTGGAAGCAGTCCATGTCCCGGCCGGTCACCTGTCAGAAACACTGTTTCCAGACTTTCATAATTTAATGACACAGGAAACGGAATTGTTTCTAACGAAAATAGCTCTGTTACTGAATAAACATGAATTCTCTGGTGTTGAGCAGTGCCCAAATGAGGTTTCCACAACCTGCTGCCGGACTTTGAGCAGATGTTTCAATCTCTCGACGGGATAGCCCCAATTCAGTAACCGTTGGACGTCGTGCCAAGATGGATAAAAAGATTGTGTCGACGGCACCCTTTGATGTTTTCTGTTTTGCAACATTGTCGTAAATCACTGATCCTCGTTCGAGCATGGTGTGAGTGGTCCACCCATTAAACATGGTTAGCACTTGAGGAACTGTTGCACCCTCACTACTACTTTGGATCGAGTCACGATCACCAACACCAAATTGGCTCAAGAAGTGGCTCAAGGGCAATGTCTGCAAAGGCAGTTCACTTGATCGCACAAGCATCTGATCTTTGTAACCGGCAACATCACGGATTTTTTTGGTGTATCCACCTCGGCCCAACTCACTGTTGTAGTCTTTCCAAATACTCACAAATTCTTCCATTTGCGTTGTACCAAGATCGACGTCAGCAACCTTTTTGACGTCCTCAGCTGATGGCCGTTGAAACGCCCATTCATTATTGGCAACAAGTGTGAGGGTCGAATCCCACAGTTGTTCCGCAGACATACGCTTGAGCGCCGGAGCGGTAAAAAGAAACGGCTCAGCAGCCGTTGGCTCATAAAGAATCGCTCGCGACTGCCAGGCTTTCGTTGCGGCAACAATACGAATGAACTCACGGATATCAAATTTCAAACGGAGTATTTCATCAGTTAAATGCTCTAGAAGTTTTTCAGACGCCGGAATATTTCCATCTTGAAAGTCATCAACCGGTTCAACCACACCGACACCAAACATTTTTTTCCACAGGCGATTGGCGATGGCTCGTGCAAACTGTCGGTTGTCAGGAGCTGTCAGCCAGGCGGCGAACTGTGTGCGGCCGTCACTATTTTTGTGCTGCTCCGGTATCTTCCCCCACAACACTGCGGGATCAACTTTCTCATTGGGTGCCCCATTATCGTACTGGTAGTCATGAGGCAGTTTGAGCGGTGTCGGCCTGAAGTTGACAGACGTTGTATTCAGCCTGAGAAATTGAACGGTAGCAGTTGAGACTTCCCTTTTCTTGCGGGCTTCGTTGAGGTCCTTCGCAAGCTTCCTCGCGTTTCCTGCCTGTGCTTGCATGCCCATGCCCATCATTGATGACATGCCACTACCACCCTTGCCAGCAAAAACACGATCACGGGTACCGCTGGTTAATGCAGCAAGTTCGTAGAACTGTTTTTGGGTCCACTTGTCAAAAGGATGATCATGGCATTGGGCACATCCAATTTGTGTACCAAGGAATACACGCACGGTATTGTCGATGTATGGCAGTGCCATGCCTCGATCCCGCAGTTGGTAACCGGTTGCTGGGTTGTCCCAGATTTTGCCGTCTGCTGTGAGCATTGAGAATACCCATTTATCGTATGGAGTATTTTCAGCAATCGATTGTTTCACCCAGTCCATGTAGGGTTCAAAGACGAGAGTGTTTTTATCGGGTCGCTCTTTTAAGCGCAGGATATCTGCCCAGAAGTTGTAGAAATGGCTGACGTAGTCGGGGCTGGTTAAGAGATCATCAACAAGATCAAGTCGCTTCTGTTGGCTGGATTTACTAAGGAATGCTTTTACTTCATCAAGCCTCGGAATTCGACCACCAAGGTCAAGATAGACTCGCCGTGCAAATTGTTCATCGGTGAGTTCTTCACTCGCTGAAATACCAGCTGCAGACCATTCACTTTCTAGAATGGAGTCGATTGCGCCCGCTGCATCCGTGACGTTCTTTCGAGCGGTGGTGTCCCGCTCAATTTCTTTGACAGAGAGTATTTGACCTTTTGGCTTTTCGATAACAGCTTCTGGTAATCGAATGGGTGGAGGTGTCCACTGCTTTTGTTTCTGTTTCGCCGCTTGTAATCGTTTCTGCATGGCCGCACGGTTTTGCGCGTGTGCCACATTCGTAATAAAAAGAAATGAAAAGAGAAAGAAGACGACTAAAAGACCTGCTCGAGTCAGCTTGTTACTCAGCTGCAAATAACTTTTCAAATTCAACAGAGAGATGTTCATATGAACGGTCCTTCCAGATGTCTTTCAAAATAACCTGGTGAGCCACAACAGGTTGTGGCTCACCAGTATTCTTCTATTCAAGGAGATAATAGGCAAGACAGCAACACGGTTTCTAGGCAGAACTGTGCGTCAAAATTCCTAAAATACCTCACAAATTTACAGAATCATTAGTCTTTCTTCTTTTTCTGGCCGCCAGCGGCGAAGCCAGCCTTCAATTCTTCGAGAGAAACTTTTCCGTCTCCATCTGCGTCAAGTCTCTTGAATCGTTTTTCTGCACCTTCTAGTTGCTTTCCTTTCATGCCTTTTTTTAATTCATCAAGCGTGAGGAAGCCATCACCATCGGCATCTTTCTTTTCAAACATTTTGGCTGGGTCAGGCTTCTTCTTTGCTTTTTCTTCAGCCTTTGCAACACCGCTCACTGAGACAGATAGTGAAAGGCAGGCAAAAGCAATAAGTAAACAGGTCGTTATGGTTCGCATAGGTCACCTTATAGTTGTGTTTATATAGGGGGGACGTCGTATCCCAAAAACCCCAAAAGTTCAGCGTAACAGAGAAAGTCGCTCCACCAAAACGTGTTTGCTATTCAACCTTTTTCGGACCGAGATTAACGTTGATCATCCTAATTTTTGGCAGCACGAGTTCTTTCTCTTTAACGATTTGATGGCTAGAAAGTTTCTTTATCCAGAAACGCGTTGCGGAGACGTTTCAGTCCTTCCTTCAGCAAATCGGGTGGACACCCACAATTGATTCTTAAAAATCCAGGGCTTCCAAAATCAGTCCCATTCGATGGGCCGATGCCAGATTTTTCACATGCCTGTTGGGGCTGATTCCGACTGGGTGGCTGAGTCGATATCCACTCTCTGCAATCGATCCACAAAAGGTAGGTTGCCTGTGGTGAAATACATGAGATACCAGGTATCTGTTCAATAGTTGCAAGAGCGCATTCTCGATTGAATCGTAAAACCTCGATGAGCCGTTGTCTCC
>Ga0315320_10000497_pt1 | contig 32211 bp, 29 predicted proteins | sample M140m21515metaG_FD_203458 | JGI IMG/M metagenome (GOLD analysis project Ga0315320, IMG submission 203458) | Ammonia-oxidizing marine archaeal communities from Monterey Bay, California, United States - M1 40m 21515 | ecosystem: Environmental > Aquatic > Marine > Coastal | place: USA: California... | reverse complement strand
TCAGTAGTTGTATTCCCATCTGCATCAGTAGTTTGAGTTATATCAACATCTACTCCGTCCATTAAATCATCTATCTGACTATTTATTTCTGCTAATTTCCTTTTACCTGCTCGTGTTGTATTTCCTGCAAGAGCATCTTTTCTTTTTTCTAATTCTACTAATTTTACTATAACAGCATCATCAGTTACACCAGCTTCTTTAAGTTGTTTAATTATACCAGCATCTTGCTTAACATCTTTTTTACGTTGTTCAGCAATCGCTTTTAATTCAGGATCATTTTCTATTTCTAATGTTGCTCCCGCTAAATCTTCTGGAGATGCTTCTCTAATAAATTTAGCCATTTCTGGCCCACTTACTTGTGCTACTTCGCCTCCATTTTGTGGATTAATATAATATTTAGGAGCCTTATATAAACCATAACCTACTGTAAGAGGAGCTGTTGCGGTTCCCGCTATTCCTTCAAATCCTATCTCAGCAATATCCATTTCTTGACCTGCTACTAATCTACCAGCAACTTCTCCTACCGAACCACCTCCTGCCTCAATAGCACCACCAGCTGTAGCTGCTACTAATTTTTTTCCTGTTAAGCCCGCAACTTTAGCAGTAATTTTAGATGCAACTCCTGCAGATATAGCATCTACCATACCAATAGCAAAGCCTCTACCAGCAGACTTAAATCTAATGCCTTGCATTTTTTCTTCACTTTCTAATATTTCTCTTACATTCTCTTTGGTCATCGGCTTACCATCAAGCTGCTCTAAAAGTAATTCTGCAAATGTTAAGCCTGTTTCTAATGTACCTCCAGCTGCACCCATAGCTCCTGCTATAGCACCTCCTGCTGTAGTAAAAACTCCTAATGGCCCAGCACTAAATCCAGTAGATCCAATAGCCGCACCTGTACCAGCACCAACACCTGCTGCCGCAATAACTGTAGGGTTAACCATAGCACTTACAGATGACACAAATAACTGAGGTATAATACTGGGATTATTAGCAACTCCTTTTATAAAACCCCACCATCCGCCACCATCCGATTGGTATATTTTATTAAAATCACGCATCTCATCTGACTGTCCTTGGTTAGCCATTTTTTCTTGAGCAATAATAAAGTCTTGGATATCTTCATCTGTCACATCTTTACCTTTAGTAAAGAGTTCTAATGATTCATCTAATGAACCACCCTGAGCTTGCCCTTGAGCACCCGCTCTATATATATCACCCAGAAAATCAGTAAGAAAGTTTTTACCAAAGAAGTCTTCTAAGTCTGTATTTTCTTCTCCTGTAACTTGTGTTTCTGTTTCTATAGCATCATCAAAAATTTGAACATCAGCTGCACCAGTTCTATTAGGAACCTCTTGAATTTGTGCTATTGCCTGTAGGGTTTCTGGATCTTGAATTTCTTCAGTTACTCTTTCATCAACAACTTCTTCAGTTTGATTAGGATTTATCTGAGGAGAAGGCTCCGATGAGCCAGGTTGTTCCACCACTTCTGTATCGGATACCATAACTTCCTCTTGAGAAGTAACCTGAGAATCGTCTTTTTTTTTTACTCCTTCAACAGGAGAAGTAGCAAGTTCTGAAAAATATTTTTCAGCAAACTCTTCTTGGCTTCCAGTAAATAAATTATCACGACTTACTACAGTAAATATTTTATCCTGATATTCGCTATCCTGAGTTGCTTGATCAATAAATTCATCAAAAGATTTAGTAATATACCCATCTCTTTGTAAAACATTATATAATTTTTGTAAATTATCCATAATTATTTATTTAATCTAATTCTGCATTTGATTTACCACCTCCAGTTCTACTCTTATTTAATTTTTTAATAGCTGGATTAAGTAAATTTTTCTGTAAATCTTTCCATAAATCTTGTCCATTCATAGCATACAGATCTACCTGATTTTTATCTGTATTCCCTATTTCATAAGTCTCACCTCCAAAATTAAATACTATTATATCATTATTTTTTGAATCCTCTCCTTTCCAGTCAATACTAAATTCCATACCTGGAGTTTTATTAAATTGGTCCAGGATAGCAGGATCAATAGCTCCCTTAATTAAGTTTTCAAAACCATCAGCAATACCTTCCGTAGTGTCTACAGAAGAATTAAATTCTCCTCCTGATCCATACCCAAATTCTGCATCTATATAATCTATAGCTGTAATTGTACTATCTCCAATTTGAAGTTCTTTATTATAATTAGGAGTAGCAAAAGCAGCTTTAGAAGTTTTACCCTCATCTTCTGTACTTGTAATTTCTGTATCTAAATCAAACCCTCTTCCTTTAGCTAATTTTTCAATATCATCAGTTGTTAATTGATTATCAGGATCATATACAGCTTCTAATATTCGAGTCTGCTCAGTGAATGTTCCTTTAATATCAATTTCTTTACCATCACTTAGTATGATTTTTCTATTAGTAATAACTTCATCTCCTATCTTTTCAGCCCGCCCTGCATCCACATCAGCTTGAGTTGCTATTGATGTTGTGCCTTTAGTAATATTTTCAATTAAAGGTAATTTATCTTCTTCATTAGAAACCTTAGCATTAAATTTATCTATAGCATCATTACGAGTTGTTCTTAATGTTTTTTCTATAGCACTTCTTTTAACTGGATCTGGATCTGTAAGCATAGTAATATAGTCTCCCAACTTACTTGACTTAGCATCATCTTCTTTTTTACCTGCTAAAGCTGCTGCTGATGGTTGTGGCTGAACATTCTTTTCAATCTTCTGACTCTTAGCTGTCTCTTTAATGTCTAAAGAATTTTTAAGTTTATTCTCTGCATATTGTTGTGCAGCTCCCATCTGATCTTTAGTTATATCAGGCACATATTGATTACCATCATATCTTAAAGCAACATAAGGATTAGGTTTTCCAGGATTAGCTTTTGCAAACTCATCATGTTTTCCTCCTCCTAAATCAGTAATATATTGAGATCCATCATCCATTGTTACATTTGTAACTAACATAGTAGCGGCATTCATAGGGATTGATATCATTGCCTCTGCTTCTAACCTTAAGGTTTCTTTACCTGCGTCAGTACCAAAGTAATCAGACTCAGCTCTACTCATTTCTTCAGTAGTAATATCTGTTCTTATTCCTTGAGGATCAATAGTAGCTGTAATAATTGTTCCTAATCTACCTTTAGTTTCTAATACAGATGCATTAAGATCAAAAGCATCTACCTTTTGATTTAGAAGATTTGTCATTTGGTTTATACTAACAGACTCTCCAGGAAGAATATTACCCTCATCATCAGTACGGGCATAAGACATTTCTCCAGTTTCTGCATTAGACATAAACTGTAAGTTTTTTAAATTATTAAACCCTGATAATTGAGTAGCAATCTCTTGTTCTATTTTAGAATTAGTACCATCTGTAGTACGCTTTGTATACTCATTATATTTATTGTTCCAACCCTCAGCATTCTTTTTAAATTGAGTCCAACCAGCAGATTGGTTTGCTTTAAACTTTTGCATTTCATGAGGCTTGATAAGCCCTCTTCTCATTAAATTAGCTTGATCATTTAGTTTATTAGCAGAGTCATTAGAAGCATCTAAAGCAACTTGTTGTAGTGTAGGTGAATCATAAGAACCTATATCATTAAGAGCATTTTGTTGCTCAGTAATCATAGCCTCTAATTGATCTTTTCTCCCTTGTCTTTCATCACGAATTCCTTCAAAAGTTTTTGTAATATCTTGAGCAGCTTTTGCCCAATTTACTTGCGAATCAGGATCCCGTCTTTCATATACATCAAAGTCTATTTTATCTTTCTTAAATTGATTTGCCATGTTATCTATTTTCTAATTAAGGATTTGTAAAAGAGTATTGCCCCGAATCTTCAACTTCCCCACCATACTTATCTTCATACCAAGAACCTTGATCTTTTGCTAAAGAAGATTGTCCTCCTTCCGAGTTTCTATAAAGACCTTGGCTTTCTTCTTTTGCTATCTGTCTGTCGGCTTTATTTTTGCTATATAAAGGAGCTAATGATGCAGCTGAAGTTAATGCCCCACTTACTCCCGCAATACCTTGTGATATTCCAGCACTTCGTGCAGCCTCTGCATCTCTACTTCTTTGGTTTTGTTCTTTTGCATATGCAACATCCATACTTATAAGTTGTTGATTTATAGCATCTTTAGAGTCAGCCTTCATTTTATTAAGGTCAGATATTTCTTCACCCATAGCTATACGAGTCTTTTCTGCATTTGCTCCTGCCGCTGCACCTATTCTTCCAACTCCACCTGCTAAAGCTCTTGCATCACCTTCTTGTAATGCTTCAGTATTTTGTTGTGCAACTGCTAAATTATTTTCAAACTCAGCTTCATAAGCATCTAAAGGAACAGATAGTCCCGCATAATTATCTACTTGAGCTTTAGCCTTAGCCTCATTCATTGCTTTTTTTGCTTCAGCATCTGCTTTCTGTTGTGCATTTTTTGCATCTGATGCTGCTTTAAACCCAGATGCAGCACTCGCTACTCCTGAGGCAATTCCTACTACTGCTGTTGTTACTGCTGCCATATTATATTTTTTTAATCATTTCATGAGTGTAGGTAGCACCCTCAATAAATCCTATTTTTTTATACACATTAATTAATGGTTTATTTTTTATTAAGGCATATATATATTTTTTACCTAATCTTTCGGCCTTATCACTTATTGTTTGTATTAATAATTCTAAAGCCTCTTTTCTTTTTTGCCTGTCTTTATATTGCATATTAGATATTATCCAATCACACCATGTTGCTTTTGAATTAGTTATATACATAAATCCTGCACAAATTGGAGTGTTATTATCATATACAATAAAACCACCCATACCATCTTCGGGTAAAAAATCTTTAGAAGGGGGATCCCATCTCCAATCTTTCCACCACTGACAGAGGATATTTTCATAGTCTCCTTGTTGTAATGGTATTATATTTAATTTCATTTATGCAAAGATAGTAAAATCTATGGATATGATTTCATCATACTACTCCCGACTGAAAAAAGTTCTACTGCATTTGTGTTGGTGTTTTCTAATGAAAAATTTAAAAAATATCCACGTGCTCCATGTGATTCTGCAACTGCATTTTTTATAGAAGTTATATAGGTTCCAACAGCAGGTATTACACCAGGGAATGGAAGTGGTGGAGCTCCAACTGGAACAGGACCAACTGTATCTACAGTAATAGATGCAGGAGTTACTATACCCGCAACACTTGTTGTACTATTTCTCACTATAGCTGTAATACGACCACCAAAAGTAGGTGCTCCAGCAGGTGCAGGAAATACCGTAGGAACAACCCAATACATAGCATCTCCAACAGTAGGAATACTACATATATCTACAGGAAATTCAATAACTATAGCATTAGGAGGTCCTGAAATATTATTACAAACTCCAAAACCATTTGCCGATCTATTTCTCCACTCTATAGTACCTTCATCTTCTCTTAAATAAGTAAACCACTCTCCTTCTTTTTCTTCAAAAAATGTAGACAACATTGAGCCTGTGTTTAAATCAGAAAATAAAGAGGTGCATTCCCATCTATCATCACTTTCATAAGACATAGTCTTAAATAGTTTAATAGTCATAGGCTCCATATTAAAAACAGAATTTATAGTAGAGGTGTATTGAACACCATAGTAATTATTTCTTGCAGGATTTGTATTGTGTCTATACAAATTTCCTCCACTCCAAGAATAAAAAAACCCATTCATACCTCTCATGAAATCAGGTAAAAAAGAATAAAAAGATGGCCACCCTTTTACGTCTTCACTATAGGATACTGTCCATGGATCAGTTGTTTGTCTTTCTCTTTTTTTTGACATAATTTATTTTTTATTAATTAACATGCAGTTATTGCAGTGCAAATTCCATCTCCAGATACTGTCATTAAATAATTATTACCACCAAATGTTACAGGAAATGTTCCAGTACCACATTGATTAACTCCATTTATATCTGTAAACACCCAGTCATGTAGTTGAATTTGTGCCGAAACACCATTATTAGTATGAACAGAAATTGTATAAAGTGATGTACTGTAAACTCCACATGCACCACTCTTAACACCTGCATCAAATCTATTACAGTCAACAGGGCAAAATATATCTATAGTCCAAACAGTTCCTCCACAAGGCCCATCTATTAATAAGTCTACTAAATTTGGAGTGGCATTTGGTTTTGGTATAACCATAGTACAATCTCCTGGAGCTGGAGCTGTTAAACTTGTACCGCCTGAAGCATTGTTTAAGTAAGGTCCCATAGTAGCAGGTAGACCACTATTTATAAAAGTTGAACCATCATAATCATAAATATTTCCACTATTTGTTCCTCCAGCACTACCAAAATCATTAGATAATGTAAAAGTTCCACAATTCCTTGAGCCTCCATCTGCTGCTGAACTATATGCTCCAACAACTCCCTGTAAGTAACCTTGAGAAGCAGAAGAATATTCTGAAGCAGTTACACCATCATATGTCCAAACACATCTATCAGGAACACTAAGAGGTTGAAACTTAATAACAATAGCTCCTGTTGCTGCAGTTGCATCAAACTGTAAATTATATTGTCCTGTCCCTCCAGATCCAGCAATTGAAGTTCCGCATGATACTGTAGCTCCTGAACATAAAGTTATTGATTTTACTATACCAGGTATTCGTGTCCCTGAATTCTGAACTCCCTGCGTTGCTCCAGGATCAGCCACATAAACTTCTGGAGGTAATGCATGAACATTAGTTTGAGGTGCATAAGTACCAATATCTTTATATTCTAAAACCCCAACTTCTACCGCCCAGTCTTGAAAACCGCCACCATCTTGAGCATCAAATGACATTTTATAAACCCCATTTGCTAAAGGAAATTCTCCATTAGGATCTGTAAATATCCAATCATGTAAACCTAAAACTCCACCAGGTTGACCTGCTGGTGTACCAGGAAATTGAGTCCCCGCAAAGTATTTTGAGTTAGGGTTTGAATTACCAAAAGCATCTACTGGAACATGATAGTAATCTATATTTGAAACTAAGTTACATACATCTGCAATTGGAGTTCCTAATGGTTCTGCTGGACTTCCTAATATTGAAGGAAGTTGTATAGGACATTGAAGATCAAGCCCCCACCAAGTGCCAGGACAAGGACCATCTATTATTAATTTTAAAACAGTGGAAGCTGTAGATGGAGGAGATGGTATTACCATTGTTGCTCCTCTATACGCTCCTCCTGCTAAAGGCCATTGAGTACCTGCAGGAGTAAAAGGAGCTAAGTTTGGTGCTACTGGTACATTAGAATTATAAGGAGATGGAGGTACAAATAAACCTCCACCAGTACATACATTTAAGCCAGCAGCTTGATCCGCACAATTCCAATCTAATAATGTAGTCTGATAAGCTCCTGTATTATTTGTTATTCCTGTGTATCCCGTTGGAGGTACATTAGATCCCATAAGTATAGTTGGTCCAGCTACAAAATTACTTGCTGCTTGATCCCAAAGATAGGAAACCCCAGTTGCTTGAAATCCATTAGTCCCAAGATCAGGAGTTATATTACATGGAGTACCGAACCCAGAAGGAGGGCCTGGATCTGGAGCACCAATAATACCAGTTTGATAACCACCTAATAAAGAGCTGTACTCAGAGGCAGTAACACCATCATATATCCATGTACATCCATCAGGAATAGGGAATAAAGTAGTGTTATTTACTCCTGGACTAAAAGTAAGAATAGCCGCACCTGGAGATGAGCCCAAATCAAAATATATTGTATACTCACCTGTACCGCCTCCACCAAAATTAAATGGTTGTCCACAAGGAATAACACATGTAGGGCATGGTTGAGGAGATCCTAAAATACCACCTGTCATTTCTCTTACTATACCGCCTACAGAATATAATCCATCAGGAGCTACTGTAGTTAAATTTCCGTCAGTATAAATTTGAGTAGCTGAAGTAAAACTTGTCCCCGCCCAATATACTGTATATGCATTATTACAAGCCATATCTTTATTTTATTTAATTATTATTTTTAACAAAACCCTTCTGCTATTACATTACCTAAACTATTTATTTCAACCCATTTTTTTGGAACAGTTGGGCCTGTTGCGGAAGATGATACAATATAAAATCCTTCAGGAGTAAATGCAGCCGCAGAACCAGATCCAATACTACAGGTTTGATCTACATAACAAACATCACCTATTGAAGGTATACTTCCATTTCCATAAAAACCTTGAATACCTAAAGCTCCAGGAGAATCTACATCTGTAGAGCAAGCCGCTGCAATTGATCCATTATAAGGTCCAAAGAAAGCTGTATTACAAACAACTGTACAGTCGCAACAAACTTCACTTGCTGTAGAAGGAGAAGAACAGTAGCAAATATTCATTGATCCTATTAATCTTAAATCCCAAATCAAATATAAATATTGATTTCCTATTGGCATATTAAATGCAGGCTCTATACTTTGGTATTCCCCAACAGAAGGATTAGTTATAACCCCACCACCAACTATTGTTGAAGCTGTTAATAATGCTTGGAGGTCTACAGCGGTATTGCTATATAAAGTATTAGAAGAAAGTATTCTAAATTTATGTATAGCAGGATTAAAATCAAAAGTGTCTATACCGAATTTTTGAGTTCTTAATTTTATATCACTGCCTGAATAAGGGAAAACCCCAACTGAACGAACACCTACATTGGATTGATATTCTGAAGCCTGCACTGTTACTAATCCAGCTGATGAGAACCCTGTATAAGGGCTTATGTTTACTCCATCAGTCCAATTGTAAGAAGTATGAATAAACTCTCCATTATAATTAGGAGTATTAGTTACTACCTGTATTACTGTTAAAGGGATTTCAGGTGGACACTCTACTGTTACACTATATGTAGACGCAACAACTGGAGTAAGAGTTACTGTTGCAGTATCTGGGCTATTTAAACTTTTCATGAAAGATAAAGATCCATTTGTAGTTGCTCCTGCAATAGAGGCAACTACTGATCCATTCCATTCTATACTAATATTAACATTACCTCCAGTATTAACAGTGTATGGTATATTTACAGATCCTATTACAACTCCTAAATCTACTTCGTAAGTAATGATTTGTGTGCTATTTAATTGGGTTATTGTTGTCCCACAAGGAACCTCATTTAAAGGAACTGGAACAGCTCTTAAATTAGTTCCTAAAACATACTCCTTCATGTATGGATCGTATCCTCCTAATTTTTGAGTTGTAAGTTGTGAATTAAAAGAAGATCTAAACCAACTATTCATCCCATAACTTGAGACTACTTGCAACTGATCATTACCTTGACCTGATCCTCTAAGATTAATAACTGCCCCTCTTTTAGTGTCTGTAAAAAACATATCATAACCCCAAGAAGAAAAACTTTCAGGATTAAAGCTTATTCCAAACTCTTCTATTCTTGCTATTTGCGTTCCTAAAACTTGAGGTACAGATGCAATAGCCCCACCTCCTGTTGAGTCTGATATAACATTTTTACTTACCAATACGTAAGATATTCTGTCTTCTTGAAGAACAAGTATATCTGTTTCTCTTGCATGCATCTTTTGAATTGGACCAAAAGAAGTTTCACAATCTTTAAAATTTAATAATCCTAAATTAAATTCATTTAAGTTATTGCTATTTGCAGAGCTACTATAAACTCCACTATAAGTCATGCCAGCAAATCTATCTGCTTCTTGAAAATCTTGATTAGATACAGCCAGAACTCTTTCACCTAAATTAAAAGTTTTACCTGCAGGACTATCATATATTCTAAAACTTTCTACACCATTACCAAAAGTATAACAGTTATAAGCATCTAACTCACAAACCATCGGAAGTCCTGTGGAATCTTGATCTTGACCTCCTTTAGGTATACTATAATAACCTAATGGAGTAGACGCATCAGGTACAAAATTTCTTTTAGTTAAATGATATTTTTGTCCTCCTGGAACTTCTGGCTCAATAGCTAATAAATCTGAAGCATCATAAAATAAGTTTGGATCAACTTCTTGAGGTTCTGTTTCAAAAACAAAAACACCTCCTGCTCTTGTAACCTCAATTGTTAATCTTGCTCTCCCTGGAAAATAACCAGTATCACTCCATCCAACTTCTGCACATTCTTTTAAAGCTCCGTTCCAAACAAAAAACTGTCCAGTACCATTTGTACGAATAGAACATTCAATAGAATATTGTCCTGAAGAACATGCAGCAGAGGTACTTGTATGTAATGTATTATTAAAGCTAATACTCATCCCATTAACACCACTTGTACCAGGTCCAGTTGTAGTCATTTGAGATTGTAAATCATCTCCTATTGCCCATTGATGAAAAGAGCCATAGTCAGCAGTAGATGTAAAGGTTCTTGAATAAGTAAGCGATTTTGAACATTTAGATCCCCCTCTCCATGATTTACCAGATATCTTAATGGTAGAACCAACAGGTATAGAGTAAGGTATACCAGAGGAATCATTTAAATTATAATCATTAATACAAGATCCTGTTGTACTACTACCACTTGAATTCTTTTTCTCTTTTTTACCTCTAAAATAAAATACATCATCTGGTATTTCTATACTCCATCCTGAAGGTTTTAAAAGCATATATAAACCAGTTAAAGAAGTAGATGTAATTGCTTTTCCTGAAAAAGCCTGTATAGCTAATACTACAGATTTAGCCTCACTTTCGATAGGACCTTGAGTATCTTGTTTTACATAAAGTTCGTCTCCTACTTTTAATATGTTTTGGTTTTGTCCATCTAATTTAAACCATACTTGACTTGGATCGTTAGACTCAGCAATAGGTAATCCTCCACCAGGAGAAGTTGCTGTTCCATCTTGTTGATAAAATATATTAGAGTAAACAGTCTGATAAGTTCCTTGACTTGGTTTAACTACAAATTTATATTTAGTAGCCCAATAAGGAGGTAAACTATCTAATGTTACTTTTATTTTATTTTTATAAACAGAAGTAACTGGCTCAAAGTATGTTGTACATTCATTACTTGTAAGAACAGTAGATGCTCTACCAAAGTCATCCATATAAACAATACCTGTTTCGTAATCTCTATTTGAATGTAAACTTCCTGTATTGTCGTCTAATAAAAATGCTGCAGTACAGCTAAAAGGTATAAAGTTATAATATCTATACGCTTGACTATAAACTCCTGCCGCTCCTGCTGGATCTCCCGAAAAGTATTCGGTTGCAGGTACTTGAATAGAGAATTGAGTTCCTGTATTAGTATATCCAAATCCATCTGGACTACAAGGTACAATTGATGATGATCCAGAAGTTATTTGAAAAATTGTTCCATTTGTTTCTAATGTAGCTAAACCACCATCTATATCTGTTAACAGTACAAAGTTATCACCTACAACTGGTACTGCCGCAACAGAAGCTGTAAGTCCTGTTATTTGATCTGTTACTATATTACCAACAGCTAAAGGTAAAGTCATAGAACCAAAGTCAAATCCATCAACTGTCATTTGTCCTGCTGTACAAGGAGTTGGAGGAGGAGAAGGCTGACCTGCATCACAAAGTGTAGTTCCATCTAATAAAATAGCAGAACTACAAGCTGCAGGAAAGGGGTTGCTAATTAAAGAAGCAGGAGGACAAGGTGCATTATTTATCCCACCACTAACTAAATATAATGTGCTACCCGTCATTGGGCTTTCAGATTTAGAATAAAACTTATCACTTAAAGTACCCCCTGCTGCAGAATTATTACAAGCGTATAAATCTTGAACTACAAAAGGAGGAGAAAACCCTTGAGCAATACTACCCCCTATTCTGTTTTTAAAAGCTTGAGAAGAAAGCATTGTATTTACATCAACGTAATCGATAGGGCAAGTAAAAGTAAACCCTACATTAAAAGGGCTTGATTGATTAGAAGTGTTAATACATTGAGCACTACCACCAGCATCCGTACATACTGTTGTTGTAGTCTGCTGTAGTGCAAAATTAAAAGTTATAGTAGTCCCCGCTCCAATAGGACCAACAGCAGGCTGAACATCGGCTAAGTCCCATGTAAGAATTGAGTTAGCTTCAGTATGTGCCCCACCAATAGAATACACTCCAGGAGATCCTTGAGGGTTTATATTAGTAGTATCACCCCCTAATTCCACTCCAGCTATTGTTCCACTTGATGGCTCAGCACGATAGTCTAATTGAATTAATGATCCTCCTTCTGTAAGAGTCATATCATAACCATCTACATAATTACCATATGTTAGTCTATTTCCCTTTATAACTTGTGCTTTTGCAATTCGAGGTACATTATCATAAAGCCTAAGAAGTTCGTCTGAACCTAATGTAGTGTATATTTCTGCGTTAGTAAACTGAACTTTTCTAAATTCATTATTTCCCCAACCTTCATTACTTTTTTTATATCTTTTAATTACATATATAACATTAGAAGTTGTTTGTTTGTATAATAAATCTACTTCTACTACTCTTCTACTACCTGTAGAAAACGTAACATCACAAGCATTATACCTGTTTTTCATACCTGCATTCCAGTAGTTCTGAATACTTAACTGAAATGGTTGGGGTTCAAAAGCTGGTGTAGTAAATAAAGAAGTAGCACTGTATTGTCCATCCTCATATCTATATCTATAAGCAAAAGACAAAAATCTTGTCTCCATATAATTTTCTGTAGAAGGTAAAGCTATTAACTTTACGTGAGGGCTTCCTAAAGGAACTGGAGTAATAGGCAATCCTGCATTATCAAATATAACGTCTTCAAATCCAGGGGGTTTTACTATAACACTTACATCCTCCTCTTCAAAAACATCATCTACTTGTCCAGGCCCTGGATATGCATAATCTCTTTTTATATTTATTCCTCTCGGAGGATTTAAATCATCTGTAAAAAATAATAAGTCTTCAATTTTACTAACACCAGTTATAAGATATTTAAAATCAAAGTTTAATACTGACGTACTAATTACATGATATGTTAATGATCCAGTATTAGTACTATAAGAAACAATAAGATCAACAACCCCTGTAGTTGTAGAGAATGGATTGTTTTCGTTATGAACAAACCAGTAAAGAGTTTCACTCATACCATCTTCATACACTCCAATACATCTAATGTCTCCCGTTAAAGGTTCTCCTGCAAATTGCAAGTCAGTAAGTATTGTATTCCCTAAAGAATTTTCTACCGCTCCTATTTCAGTATTCTCAGTAGATCCTAATCTTACATTTTCTGCATCTATATATTCTCCTGGTGGTAATAAGCGTTCATCAACGCTTTTATTCATTTTACCAGCTATGAAATTTGTATTAGTCTTTCCCATATTACTTTATCCATTTATTCTGGCCTCTCATATTCATTAAGAGTCTACCAGGATGAATGTTACTTAATCTTAATTTAGCATTTCTAAGAAGAGAAGACTTATCTTTTCTTGCTCTATTTATAACATATTCCTGAACTCCAAATCTACCATTTAAAATAGAGTATTTAATATATGCATATATAAACTCTTCAAATAATTTATTAACACTTACACTCGAATCATCACCTGATTCTAAACCATCTGAAACATATTCTAACACAACAAATTTATCCATCATACTGGAGTTAAAATTAATAACTCCTGCTTTTTTATTTATACTAAAAGTAGGATTTACATTTGCTGTTTCTGTATTCATACCAAAGTTTTTTCCTACTGAATAATCAAAACACCACTTCCCATCAATACAGTAACCCATCTTACCTGCATAAGGGCCATTGCCAGGATACATATTTTTTTGAGTACCATCTAATCTTTGTATATCAAACCAAGAATCAGCTGGTTTTAAAACAGCTCCATCTATATCAAATAAAATTCTACAGTCATTATCTTGTAAGTAAGCTCCACTCCAATTAGTTTGAATATTTTCCGTTAAAGGGTAAAGCATTCCATCTTCTTCTAAATTTATTCTAACCCAATTAACATAATCTTGAGGAAGAACAAATCTTAATTGATCACATACCTTTAATTCTAATATTTTAATTTCTTTCATAGCATCATAATTCAATTCTTGAATTCCTCTCTTTGCATGAAATAAAACTTGATATCTATTTATATTATTAATAATTTCATTATTACCCTGAAACATTAACATAAAGTTATTTACAATATCTTCTAAAGTAACATACTGATAGGATCCCCAGTTAGAATCTTCAGGAACTATACCTCCATTTTCATAATATTGATAATCTGTAATATATGCCATAATTAACTTGTTTCTTGGGTTTCATTAGTTTCTTCTGCTTTTCCGAAATTAAAAACATCTGGTTCTCTAATTTCTATACCTACATACTGACAAATTTTTGCTATCAATGTAGGCTCGTCAGAATCTGGCAATTCAAATTCTTGGAACCCTGGTTGAGTTGGATCAAACTGCGGCTCTCCTAAACCTAAATTTTGCCAAGTCCATCTTGGTACAGCTGGATATCTAATATATTGAGATCTTATAGCTCCTGGTTGTAATATAGTAGTAGGGTATACTGTAATATTATTACCGTCTAATACGTAAGCAGGGTAAGTGGTTGTAGGTGCAGCCAACATAGAATTAGTTAAAAGAAATATTTTATTCTGACTTACTCTTTCTACTTCTCTAATTTTAGTGTTTACATATATAACATAAGTCTCTCCCACAGCTAAAAATATATCTGCACTTAACGTAATTGTTGTTGCATTAATTACACCTGTAACATAAGCTTCTTGGAAGGTTGTAGTATTAACTATTATACTTCCTATATTAGGTGTTGGTGCTGATGCAGGTATAGTTGTCCACCCTACTGCAGCCGCATCTATTAATTGATTAGCAGATACAGCAGTTGAGGTTCCTGTAAAAGTAGGAGTAGAATAATAAAATAGTTTATTTATTAAATAATAATCTGCAGGTAAAGAGTATACGTTTGAATTAACTTGAGGTAAAAAAACTTGAGTAGAAAAACTATCCATTACTTCTACTAACCCTTTAGTTATATCTGCATATCCAGTTCCTGATTGCCTGCCATTTTGTTTGTTAATCCAATTATTATAAGAATAAAAGTAATCCTCAAACATATCTATCTGTGCTTGTTTAGCATATAAATTAAAATCTTGCGGTGATATGTACCCGTAGTTATTTTTATTTGCTATAGCTAATACAGTATTCCTTACTTCATTTATTGATGCGGCCATATTATATAAACATTTTTACAAAGATAATAAAAAAAAAGAGGCCTACTTTTTTTGTAGACCTCTCTTTACTTACTAATATACTTAAGCTAATTAAGCATTTAAAATACTCGTTACAGCTTTAGGTAAAGATAGACTGTAATAAGCTTTTTGCCAGCTTGTTGCTAATGCATCTTCAGCTGCATTTAAGATAGCTGTGTAAACATCATGACCAACTTGTGCTGCAGTTGTTACTGTAGTAGTAGTACCATCAAAATATTTGACTGTAACTGTTGCTGCTGTAGCAGATGCTGTAGCAATTGTTTTTACTCCGCTTAAACTAATCAATTGACCAGTGACAGGAGCATTTGTAACTTTAAGAAATTTTTCCATTTTATAAAAAGGTTTTAATGGGTTAATAAAGTGCAAATATACATAAAAAAAAAGCACCCTATTAAGGTGCTCTTTTAATTATATATTTAACTATTATTTTTTACCTAATAATTTTTTTAGCATCTTATAAGTCTCAACTCCATCATCAGTTTGTAAGTAAGATCCTACTATATCATAAGGATCCTCTCCAAAAGGAACAGTTAACATTTTACTTTTATTTTTAGACATATTAAAGTAAACGTCTCTTCTATTATTTCTTAATCCTAATAAGTTAGCACTAAAGAACTTAACTACATCATCTGCAATTTTTAATGCAGGATCATTTAAAACCTCTATGAATTCCATAGGATGATTTCTTGAGAATACTAAAATATCTCTTTTAAGTTCTGCAGTACTCATTTTATCTATATCACGACCTAATAAAACTCTACTTACTGTTTCCAGCATTTCAATATCTAATTCTCTTGCTAAAATTTGAGCATCTAAAATTAATTCTTCTAATTCTAACTCTTCAGCTGCATCTTTAGCATCATCTATTTCCTCAAATATCATATCACGAGAAGGATGGAGTTTTAAAAATTCTTGCAGAACTTGATTACTTCTTTCAACAGCTAAAAAGCCATCTTCAAAAACAATAGGCTCCATAATAGCATTACCATCTTGCTCATCTTCAAATGGGCTCTTTTGGTTTTTAGCATAACGAAGTGGTCTGTTTGTTCCTGTTTCTTCATCAAAATAAAGTAATGGGGATCTTTTGTTGTGGTGAGAGTTTAGCATAAAGCACAATGGTGCTACATCTCTTTTTAATTTGTACTGTTTTGCAACAGCTTTGTTTGTCTTTTTCATTTTATATAATTTAATTAAAGTTAAAAAAAGGGGAGGAGGTTAATCCTCCCCTAATGATTGTTAGTTATTAGTCTCTAAATAAGAAGAAGTTGTTTGCACCTAAAGTACATACAGCTCTTTCAGATAAGAAGTTAACTGTCATCGCATCTAAAGAAGATGTTCTTGCTCCACCAGCAGAACCAGTGATCCAAGTTTTGTAACGTCTATCTTCAGTTTCAGAAGCTCTGTATCTAACGTGTAAGAATGGTCTCTTAGCGTTCTTACCTAAGATTTGGTCATATACAGTTGTAGAACCAGCTGGAACCATAAGCCCATTGATTGCTCCACCAACTAAACCACCTCTCATTGTAGGATCGTTTAAGTATTTCCAGTCTGACTTGTAGAAATCATAACCTCTACGGAATCCTGTAAATCCTAAGTTTAAAGCCATCTCTTCGTCATTATCAAATAAACCATATGAAGTACCACCCGCTCCGTAAGAGTTTTGAGCAGCTAACATATCATCAATATCAAATGAGTACTGACGGTTAACAAAGATTACATTTTCCTCAATAGCACCTTGCTTATCAAGTCTTTGGATAACTGAATCAAAACCAGCTAAAGTAGTTGGGTTACCACCACTCCATACATTTCCTCTTGTGTTAACCACGTGGAAAATTCCTTCAGATCCTTTGTTACCTACTGGAGCTGCTGCTGCAATAGCTCCAGAACCAACTTCAGCTGGAACTGCTTCAACCATTGCAGTCTCAAGATAATCTTCAAAACGAAGTCTTGTTTCATGCTCAGATTTTAAGTACCATAAGTATCCTGTACCACCATTTTCAGTAGCAATTTCTACCCATCCAATTTGTGCCATGTCAGAACCATTTACTTCGTAAGTGTCCTTAATGATAATTGGAGAGTTCTCAAAGATATAATCTTGAGATTCGATAGAACCTTGCATTCCTAATTGACCTTTTGCAAATTCAGATCCATAAATAAAGATTGTAGAATTTACTCCTGCCGCTACTGCTTGACCACCTGCTTCATAGTAAGCTACAGTTACTGTAAACGGAGCTACGTTTGAAACAGCTGTTACAATTGCTTTGTTACTTAATACTGAACCAGCAGTCTCGTCAGAAATCATTACAGTTTGACCTACTCTGATTGCTGCAAAACCATTTGCTGGAGCTGATGATGCTGGAGGAGAAGCTGGGTTAACTTGAGCTGCAGGAATAGTCCATACTGCTACGTTAGCCGCTGCTGCTGCTGCAGACGTACATGCTGTATACTTAGTGTGTAACCTTCCTTGCTCAGCCCATTTGATAAGGTCAGAGTTAGAAGGCATTTCAGCACCAACCATTCTTAAGAATGATGCTACTGTTCTATTACCATATCTTTCAAATTCTTTCTCATATGTATCTGGAAGATACTGATTAAGAAAATCAAAGTTAGTAATGTAGTTTGTTGCCAGGGCTACTTGTTGTCCACTTGGTTGTAGATCAAAGCCTGGAGGTGTAATTACTGCCATTTTTTTTTAATTTTTTTAGTTTATAATTTTTTAATACTTCTAATTTTGAGTCCTTTACCACTACTTTGATCACCAATCGATCTAATCTTTAATCCATCTTTACTGAAGTTTTGAGGAGTGTTACGTACATCCATATTAATGTTCTTTGATTTTTTAGAAACATTATCTACAGTGTCTGTCATTCCTTGGTTGTAAAAAAATTCAGCAAATTTTTCAATATTCATAGCAACCGATATAGCTCTATGATATCCTTGAGCGTCATTCATCAATCCACTTTCTTTGTCCATATATTTATCTACAAAGTTGTTTACGTTAGATTGTTTACTTTTCAACTCATCTCTATCACCAGGTTTATAGGTAATACTTTTATTCCCGACCTTGAACTCAAAACCTTTGAACTCATCGTTAAAGACCTCATCAGTCTTATTTAAAAAGTAATCATACCTCTTCTTCTGTGCTTCTCTTGTAGTGTTAGATTCCTCTACATAACTTTTATAGCTATTAAATTGTTCTAATTGATCTCCAGATAATCCACCCCCGCTTGACTCAAGAGGAGTGTTGTATTTATCTTTCTGTTCATTTAAAAACTTTTTAGCCTTTACAAGTTCTCTTTTCTTTGCTCTCTCAATCTTTTTAATAGCAGCTGGCTCATCTAAATCTTCATCATAACCAAACTTATCTACCATTAAGTCTTTAATATCCTCACTATCTAAACCTTCTTCAGTTTGAGAATAGTATTGAGATAACAATTTATCACTGTCCATTTCATCATAATCTTGTTGTGTTTTTACAAAATCATTAATTCCTCTTCCAGTTTCTTTTTTGTACTTAAAATACGCTGCAACATCTTCTGGTAAATCATCGTTTGATTCTTTTGTATCAAACAACTGATCGACAGATTCGATATCTTTATCGTATCTATTTTTAATATAAGAAAGAACGTCTGCATCTTTTAACTCTGACGCTTGAGTTTCTACTTCTTGTTGATCCTTCTCTTTTAATTCTACTTTTTCTACTGATGAATCTACATTTTCTGTTGACTCAAACTTTTCTTCATGCTGTTTAAGTAGTTGTTCTTCTACTTCTACTTTGGATTTTTCAACCCCAGACACATCTTTTACTGTAAATTTTTGTTCTTCCATTTTATTTAATTTAATTTTTACAAAGTTAATACTAATTTAATTCTTTTTTTAAGCTATCTTGGATTGAACTCAGCTAAGTCAAATCCATCTAAACTATCCTCATTTGATTCAAAGTTAATCGGAGGAAGATTTCTTTTTCTTTGCTCAATCATTTTGGATTGCTGAGTGTTGCCTTGGCTTATACGGTTAGCCTTAGCATCTTCTCTTTCGGTTTCTCTTTGTTGAAGTCCCCGTTGATCCATACTTCTTATTTGCATGTTATAGTTAAACTCAACATCCATTAATCTACGTTTAAGGTCTGCTTCATTTTTTTGTTTCTCTATTTCAAAAGCAATCTCTGCTTGTTTAATTTGGATCTTAGCTTGCATTTCTTGTTGGCTTTGAGCCATTGCACCTTGAGCTTTTTGCTGTTGTAATTGTTGAGCCTGTTGTCCTTGCATTGCTTGAGCTTGTTGAGCTTGTTGTTGTTTTTCTGTTGCAGTTTGTTTACGCTTAACTTTTAATAATTGATTAGCCATTTTTAAGTTATTAATGGTTCTAATGTCAATTGCATCTTCTAAGTCAATACCTCCGTTTTGTAAAGACATTTGTATATTAGCTTCTAACTGCTGTTTTTCTTCTTCATCTGGACTCATCTCTATAAATATACCAAAGTCATAAAGATAAAGATTTCTAATTTCATCTAATATTCCCATGTTGTACTTACCTATCTGCATAGCAAATTCATCAGCAAAGTCTGCATATTGCAAAACATCAGCAGTTCTTATAGATAGACATTCGGCTATAGTTTTAGTTATATATAAACTTGCATTTAATATATGACGTGTAGCTACATTAGAATTTAAAGCAGCTAATTTTTGAACACCTACCAATGAATTAGGATCAGGCATTGTTCCATCTCTTGCTTCGTTTAATCCCGTAACCTGCCTTAACATTCCTAAGTAATGATTATAATTACCTATAAGCATTTGCATTTTACTTTGTCCACTATTAGAGGTTAGTTGAGTAATAGGAACTTTAGCATTATTAAACTCACCGTCTTGAGTAAAACTTCTACCAACAACAGATCCTGTTTGGAAATATAACCTTAATGCATCTTCTGGATTATAGGCCGCTCCTGTTCCTAAATCAACTTCACTTAATCCATCAGCATCTATAAACACACCATCAGGAACTACTTTAGCAACTACTTGCTGTATTTTCAAATGACTTATTTGAATAAGATCAGCAAAAGGAATCATTCTTCTAACTAAAGATTCTAACACTCCTTTATACATTCTTGGTGCACACGCTACATAATTTGGCATTGCAAATTGATTTGCAGAATTAGGACGAACCATATTTTCCATCATCTCCCATTTCAAAATAATGTTAGTTCCCATTACCATTATTCCTTCATACCATACATCAATTCTTTTTTCTACTTTTTCAAACTCTCCTTCATCCATCATTTCTTGCGGAGGATTAAACTCGTCAGTTTTTTCTTGAACTTTAAAATTGCCATCTGACATTTTTTTCTTTTTATATACAAAACTATTTGTTGTTTTGTAATTAAAATATAATAAAGTACAAGTATCTCTGGAGAACATACTGTTTTCATACATTTGAGCTGTATTATAGTAGTCATACCAAGATTGGCTATATTTAGATATCTCCTCCATTTCTTCGTTAGTGATATCTGGATCTATTTTTACTAACTCTCCAATAGGTAGGGTTTTAATTTCTCCCCAATAGAAAGTATCTTTAAAATAAGGATCTTCTGTATAGCTATACACTACATTAGCAGGATCAACATAATCCACTTTTATACCATCTCCTAATTGAAAAGTATGTCTTGTTATCCCTATACCTAAAGTTGTAATATCATAATCTACTCTTTTACGAATATCAGAATAATGATTTTCTTCCAACATAGTGTTAATTGCAATTTCATTAGCAATCTCAATACCTGGTTTATAATTAAGCTGCATATACAATTCCATTTCTGCATCACTTGTAGGTAGAGTTTGTGGATCAACTTGAAAAACTTGCATTCCAAAGTCTTTCTCAATTTGATGAAATAGATCTTGAGCCACCACATTTGTTTCCACCATCTCCTGATATTGATTTCTTTTTTCAGATGACATAGCATCCATAGCTATACAGTTAACTTTAAACATTCTGTCAGCCATTCCATTAACTACTATATCTACAAACTTTGGTATAATAGGAACAGGAGTCCAGTCTAAATTTAAATATGATAAATCTCCATCTACTGCTAATTCATTTTTATATTTAGCAACTGATTGCTCTCCTCTTGCGTAAAGTCTTAATCTGTGAAATTCTCCCCACTGATTATAGAACCTACAACTATTTCCATCCTTTCTGAACCACTCGTATTGTATTGCCTGCCCAACCTGTAATCCAAACTCATCAGTAGCTTTTTGTTTGTCTGTAGCAAACTGATCAGGAAACGCAGCAGATTTTATGTTTATGTTGACATTCTTCATGTAATTATTTGGCTTGAGTTACTGGTATTATTATATCTTGCAAAGTTAATGATTATTTTTGATTTTTGTTTAGATGGTGTGTATAAGTGCTTTTGATTAGCCATAATAGCTAACCCTGAACTAATAGCTGCATCAAACTTAGTTCTATTATTAATATCAAACTTAGCCCAATCCTCTAAAGTCTTACCAAAAAACATTGTCCCCATATCTCCTGCATCTCTATAATCTCCATTAAAATCTATTCCTATATGTTTTTCTATGTAGGACTCTATAGCTGAAGCATGTGATTGTTTTACGTCCTCTGAAGTATTAGGAATACCTCCTAATTCTCTTTCTGTTTTAGATAACTTCGTATATGTTTTATCTGGCCTGTTTAGTGAGTAACCTCTATATCCTCTATTTTTAAAATGATATAATAAACGAGGTTTATTGTTTTCACAAAGTATAGGCATGCCATAAAAAATACAAGCCATTAAAACCTCTTCAAAAAATATCTCTGCAGTTTGAGGTCTTGCTATATATTCTAAAAAAAATTCATTACTTGGAGCCTCTTGCATATTAAATTTAGTAAGTCCATGTAGTGCCCCATTAGATCCTTTACCTACTACTACTCCTGATATATCATAAGAGTCACAACCAAAAGATCCAATATCTTCATTACCAGGCTTCTTTTGTCCTCTTACATTAATTATATTATTTTGTAAATGAGAAGGTGGTGTCCAACTAACTAAAAATCTTCCGTTCTTATTAGGAGACCATATTACTTTTGTGTCTTTTATTCCATTCTCCCAAGAAAAAGATCCTCGTGTAATATGATGATCCATTATTAAAGAATCATTATAATCTACCTGTTGATATATTTTAGTTAAATTAAATATAGATTGTTTACTCTCATCTCTAAACGCATGTGACTCAGTACGAGGAAATTGTCTATAAAATTCATTTAATGCATCAGGATCTTGAGTTAAAGAATTTACTTCATTTTCCCAATAGTCTATAGCCCCCATATTAATATCTTCTCCGTCTATCCCTATTATAGGTTTAATAGGGGTTTTAAAAACAGGCATTCCATATCTATCTATATATCCCTCAAAGTTCCATTCCATAGGGACGAACAAACAATACAATCCGCTTTTTGTTTGACCATTTGCATTTCTTTTAGAAGGATGAGAATCATCAAAAAGAGATTTAAAATTTCTACCTCCTTTATCTAAAGCATTAGAAGTTGAACCCATCATGCATTTTCCAATAACCTTGCTACCTAATCTTAAACATGTTTTTGTTACCCGCCAGTTGTTTAAAATATTATCTGGCTTCTCCCACTTTCCACTTTCATCATGTAATAATAATTGTAATTTTTCACCATCATAACTATTGTCTCCTGTGTTTTTCCAATCAATAGTAGTATCCAAACCTTCAAGCTCTTCATCAGCAAGGTTAAACATATTTTTTTTAGTAATCTTAGATGCAGGAACTCTATATGCTAATTCAGTTTTAGGTTTATCCATACCATCCTGAATAGGTTTAAAAAAGAATGGATAGTTATTAGATATAGGTACTACTTTATCAGTAAACATTTTTTTTGCATCTGATCCTGACTTAGAAAGTATTCCTATACGAGCATCTTTAGTTATGGTTGCTTGATTAACTCCTTCACAAGAACTCATAAATGAAAATCCAGAACGTCTTATTTTTAAATAGCACATTCCAAAACTTCTTTTATCAGCCTTACACGCTTCCCAAAATAAATAAAAAATCCTATTAGCTTCTCTAAAGTCTGGATTACCTACATCAATCTTTGTCCATTGTAAGTACATGTAATGTGTACCTGTTATATATGTTGGTACTCCATTATTCATAAACCAGTATCCTTGCTCTCTTCTATTAAACTCTTCTTCTATATAATCAACCCACTGTGATTTAAATTGATCTGGAGTTTCATGCCACTGAAATATAGACTTTACTCTATTTAACTCTTTAGATATAGGAGATGATTCCCAATACTGTTCTTTTTTATCTTTAGATCTTTTATATATATTTTTTGGAGGTTTAGGTAATGCTATCTTTAATCCATTAATATTAATAATAGATCCTATCTGACCAGTTTTAGATATAACAACTACGTCATATTTTTCATTATACCCATACAACCAACTTCTACCCCTGTTTTTATTAGCTATAACAGATTTTGAAATAAGTTTTGTTACTTCAGTATATAATTTATTTTGATCTTGACTCTGCAAATCCTTTAGGGGTATTACTTTTCTTTTCGGCAACATTACCATCTAACATAGCTCTTTCCTCTTCTATTCTTTTTAGTATTTCAAAAGCATCAAATATTGCTAACTTTTTAGTTGCTGCTGCATTTTTTAATCTATCTGCTGCTAACGGATCTTCAGCTTCATATTTAATAATATCTTCTTTAGCAACTTTAACTAATTGTTTAACAGCTTTTTCTCCCGCCTCTATTATACTTATCTTAATTTCTTTTATATCCATTTTAAACTTTTTTCAATGGAGTGTTTTGTTCTTCAGACACTTGTGTTAATTGCTTTAATGCCTCATCATAACCTGGCATTAATTTTAATAATTCTAAACATCCAATAACAAGCTCTCTTGTTTTCTTTTCTTCCAGAATTAATTTTTTTAAATTTTCTGTTACTTGCTCATTTTTAGCTTTTAATAATCCAACATTTTTTTGTAGTCCCATGATTTAATTTTTAAATTTATAAAATATTACGTATACTTGTCTCCCTTCTTTCCATGATTTATTAGGATACTTACTATGAAAGTAATTAGCAGGATATGATATTATTCTGTTTTGTTCATATCCAGAAACAGAAACTAATCTCCACATATCTAAGTTTTCTGAATCCTCCTTTATAGTTCTATTATATTCTTCGTCTGATATATGAGATGGCAAACTATCTCCATAAATCTCATGCTCCCAAAAAGCTGTACCATGAAGTTCTTCTCTTTCTCTTAATCCCATATAAAGAACAGCTGCTCGATCTGGCTTTTCTCCTTTTATATTTAGATCTGAATGAATTCTCCATGTGTTATCTAACTCATCAGTAGATACCCTAAAAAAACTTAATATATTTTCTAAAGGTTTGTTTTCTATTTGGGATAGTTTCCTTAATACATATTCATTAAATGAATCTGGAGACTCTTGAATATAAAAGTTTTTATCTCCCACTGTATGTTTTATAAATTTTCCTTTATCTAAATAATCTGTAGCAATTTTAAATAAATCTTTTTCTATAAAATTATCTACTGTATATATCATAATATCATTGTTATATTATTAGTAAACATCCTATATAGTTTCTCATCATCTATTGTAAAAGGGTATTCACTATCTGGAGTGAAAGAAATTTTATCTCCTACATTAACACCTAAATCTAAAAGTTCTTGATTGATGTATTTAATAGTGCCAAAAAGAGGCTCTTCATTTCCTCCTTTAAAAATATATGATTCTTGAAGAGGTGCTGGTTTTATAAAGCAATATTTTCCATAAGCCTTCCATTCATTATCTTGCTTGTATAAAAAAAACTGTTCGTAGTCTATTAAAAATAAATTATCTTTCAGAAAACTACGACCACTTTTTTGTCTTCCCTTTATATCGTTATAAAATTTAAATACGTTATGGTGAACTAATAAAGTATCTCCTTCCTTTATAGGACCATTATAATTTATAGGTAAAGACACAACGGTAGCAAATCTATTAGATGATTCGTGATCTTCTTCAGACACACTTGTAATAAACTCAGTATCACCTATATCTTTAATATTGCTATACCTCCTATCTTGTGAAGGGGTAACAATAAAGTTATATGGAGATCTCATTAAAAGTTTATATTATATTCTAAAGATATTGGTAGTGTTTTAAGAAATTCTTTCCACATATACACTTCATCTCCTTTTTGAATCCATATTCTAAAAGAAAGTTCATTAGCCTGTATAAGATGTATACTGTGAGATCCTCCTAATACATCTTGGCCTACAATATAATGCATAGCTCCAGACTTATAGTCTGAGCCAATTGAGATTTTTCTGATATCCATTTCATTTAATTTTAATTTATTTTTATGCTGGTATTTGTACGAATGTTATACTTACATTATTTACTACACTAAAGATTACTGCAAAGTTATACCTTTGAGTAACTATTATTTGATCACCTGCAGCCATGTTTAAATCAGCTGGTACAGCGGTTAAAACAAAATCCCTACATTGAGCTACTGCAGTAGTAGGGAATGGTGCTGAAAAAGTGTCTGTAGCTGTAGCCACAAGAACTGGTACTATAGCACTGCATGGTGAAACCTTCCATAATTCTGTAACATAAATTCCAGGAGTTGTAGTTGTTGTAACTATTTTTGCACTACAAAACTGTTGCGAATCAAAACCACACCCTGCTGGAATATTACTATTTGTATGAACAACAGCCCCTTGCAATTCATCATAAGACCAAGTTCCTGTTGATGGAGCAGAAGTAGATACAGGTTGTAATCCTGATGGATCAAAACTTGCATTAACTTTTACAGCCCCAGGTAATGCAAAATAAGATGTTCCTGCTGTAATTTTTTGTCCGTAAAATCTGTTATCTATCTGAAATGTTTGTTTTGGTGCTGACCAAGTTCCATCTCCTGCCAAATAAGTTGTAAGAGTACCTCCAGTTGGTACATGACCTACATTATTTGCTCCTGCGTATTCTTTAGAAGTGACTACAACTGCTCCTGAAGTAGGAGCTATAGTAATCGGTGATCCTGTTGATGCTGATGGTGCACCTGCAGTTACAGAAGTAACATCTTGCACAGCCCAAGTACCATCTCCACGTAAACTTCTATTTGGATCTCCAAGCCCTCCTGTTGGAACATGTCCTACGTTTGTGCCTCCAGTATAAGCATAAGAAGATATAGTTATAGCACCTGTTGCTGCCGAAAGATCCATAGGTAATCCTGTTGATGGTGCATATGCAGCGGTTAAACTTGTAACCCCTGAACCACCTGGAGGGATAGCCCAACTTCCATCGCCTCTTAAAAATGTTGTCGCTCCTCCGCCTCTCGGAACAAATCCTTCATTTGTAAATCCATTATATCTCTGAGGAGTTACAAGTACCGCACCTGTAGTAGGTGTTATTACTAAAGGATTTCCTGTTGAAACCGCTACTGCTGTTGTGCTTACAGAAGTAACTGCTCCACCACCAGCTGCTGCAGTCCAGTTACCAGCTCCATTTAAGAAAAGAAGAGGATCATTATTTCCTCCTGCAGGAACATAACCTACATTATTACCTCCTGCGTATTCATGAGACGTAAGTACAATAGCACCTGTAGTTGAACTTAGACTTAATGGAGCTCCTATAGATGGTGCAATTACAGGAGTTAAACTTGACACCCCAGCTGCTGGAGCGTTATTCCATTCTAATGCAGTACCTGCAGCATTAATAGTTAACACTTGATTAGCCAAACCTACTGAACCACCACCATCCTGTATAAGACCTGGAATAACAGTAGGTGCTGTTAAGCTTATTCCTGCCCCTGATAAAACTATACTTGTAGTTGCTGTTGCTCCTACAGTTAATACATCCTGCAGATTACAACAAGCATTATTTACCCAAGATAATCCAGATCCATTTATACTTAGATATTGTCCTATCGCACCTGCAGATCCTGATGAATCAATTATAGTTCCCGTAGTAAGAGATCCTGTAATACTTATATTTGCATTAGCTCCTGTAGCAACATTCCCTAAATCTAAAACTTGTTGTAAATTATTTCCTCCGCCTGACGCAGCAGCAGCCCAAAGAACTCCTGTACCCGTAGAGGTTAATACTTGCCCCGCAGTACCTATACTTGTTCCATCCCATAAAGTTCCAGTTAATGCAATACCAGATGTTGTAGCAGTATTACCATTCATACTAAAGGTATTATTACCGTACCATTCATTACTGCCTGAAGAAGAAATACTAACAGTAGTACCTAAAGAAATTACTGATGTTCCAGTAAATGTCATCCCTGTACTAATAGAAGTGTTTCCTGCATTTAAAACCTCTTGTAAAGTGTTAGAAGATCCAGGAGGTTTTGTGTTTGACCATGCAACCCCAAGACCTGGGCCTTGTGATGTTAACCACTGCCCTGCTACTCCTATTGATCCTGTAGAATCATTAATTTGTCCTGTAGCGTTAAAAGATAATTCTGTTCCATTAATATTTGTTATACCTGTAAATGTACTTGTTCCTGAATTTGTTAAAGTTGAGGGTGCAAGAATATCTATTCCTCCACCTGCAAATGCAGAAACAATCAGCTTTGAGCCCTGAATAAAAGCATCCACCGAAGTTGCAGGATCTATTACTAAAGTTTCCTCCCAACCACAGCATGCTTTTGTACCAGGAGTAATCCAAGCTAAACCTGTTCCTGTAGAGCTTAGTATTTGACCTGCTGTTCCTGTAGATCCTGCAGCTGTAATAGTAGTAGGAGCTGCAGTCCCAATAATAGTCATATTACCTGTAAGGTTTATATTTTGAACAGCCGTATTTCCTGTGTCTAAAACGGATTGTAAATCTTGAAGAACACCACCTCCCCCAACAATAGAACTAACTAAAAAAGTTACAGTTTTATTATTATCACTAACGTCAGTTGCTATTAATAAATCACTTGCTGCTGGTGTTACCGTAGGGTATACGGTAGTGTTTTCAATTTTTGCCATATCTATGCTATTTCTACTATTCTATATTGTATATTTATAACTACATTACTATTTCCTGCAGTAGGATTAGCTCCTTGAGCCATAAATAGTAAAGGTTGATTATCATCTATATTACCAGCTCCAACAAATGGATATGTCATTTGACCATAGCCAGTGTATTGGGAAACTTGGTTAAAAATTCCAAAAGGTATTTCTGCAAAAAAAGTGCTGTCATATCTAATTCTTGGATTTGATCCCCCAAAATTATAAGCTGCTGGAACTGCAGCATCCGCAAGATTCCTTACGATTGGAATTCCAAATGGTACAATATATTTATTAAGCCCTTGAGCTGGGACTAATACAACAGGGTTCGTAAAAGAATTTAATATATCAAAAGGTGTTAAAGTAATCTGTGCAACAGAAGTTCCTAAAGCCTGACCTACTCCCTCTATAGTACAAGTCTTAGTAGAATCCTTGTCATCAACATCCGTTAATACAACGAAATCATTTGGAGTCGGTAATATTTTAGGGTATGCTGTAGTATTACTTATCTTTGCCATCTTTTTCTTTTTCTTTTTTTGTTATCTCTCCTGTCTCCATATTTATTACAGAGTCATTTCCATAAGCTTCCATTAGATCTTTTTCTAAAGACTGGAATTCTCTTTTTAATTGTTCTACTCTCAAACAAATCCCATGCTTTTGTAATTCTAAATCACCTAAGTTTGTTTTTAATTTGTTAAACTCTTCCGTAAGAGTTTGTAATGTTGTTAATTCTTGATCTGAAATCTTTTTCATTTGAATAAATTTAATTGGTTATTAATTTTATACAAAGATAACAAAAGTTATGGAATGTTTTTTATTTATTCTCTTTACTGCTTCCTCCAAAGAAAAAGTCAACTATAGTATTTACTTTAGCCGACATTGCTCCGAATACCGTAGATATAAAACCTATCTCATATTCAGACAAAACAACTTCGTGCAGAACGAAGTATTTAAACATAGTGTATGTAAGTAGAAAATAAGCTATAGTAAATAATGAAGCTAATATTTTCTGAATGAAAGCATCGTCTTTATATAATGACCTTGCGTCTTTACGATCTTCTACCTCTTTATTGAAAGCCTCTCTTTCAGCATCCAACATTATTTTTTTTATAGCAAGTTTAGCTTGATCACGCTCTTCATCTGTTGTAATGATTTCATCTAATATTCCCTCAGCATTCTCAACAACCTTTCCAAAAAGACCTCCTAATAAATTTTTTATCATCGTCTTGATTTTTTTCCTACACACTTCCATCTCTTACGAGATAAGTTGTTTGGAGTATTAGGATCATTTCTTTTTCCAATAGGTAATCCCATTTTTATCCCATAACTTCTTGCACAATATGCATCACCTTTAGAGGTGCCAGGCTTTACTCTTGGGCCTCCACCCTTAGCTTTACCAGCTTGACCATAACTAATCTTCCTGCCACTTGCAGTAATTTTTACTTTAGCTTTCCCTTTTCTTGGTCTTGCCATTATTTTTTCTTAGGTAATGATTTAATCTTTCCGTTTTCTGTTCTTGCGTATCTGTGAGTTTTAGTTTCTTTACTCGGTATTAGTGTACCACAGTATTTTCCTTTACCGTACTCCCAACATATTTTTTTCCCTGTTCTTCCTTTCTTTGCCATTATGCGTATAACCAAATTGCGTCAGACTTAGCCTGATCGTTGTCCACATGTATGAAGGTCTTTGAAATCCCCAAACGAGTAAACCCGACATTAACTAATGCCCTTACCATTATAGATCTTTTTGCTGAGTTTCCACAAGCAATATCAGCAGCACATCCTTTTAAGTGTGCACTATTAGGACTTGCTTGATATCCTCTTTTTATTAAATCTTTATTGTATGCTTCTGTTCTGAATCCTGATGTTATTTTGAAAGGTATACCCGATTCTTCTCTGGCAAAGTCTAACATCTCTAAAAAGTCATGTCTCATATTTTTCCCTGAACCAGGTTCATCAGGAGAATCAAACTCGCTGTAGGTAAAATATTTCATGATTACTTTTTCTTTTTTATAAACTTATAAATTGTAAATGCAATAGCAAGTGAAAGCGAAACAAACTGAAGTATTTCGTTAGCCTGCATTAATGTTAATCCCAAAGCTCCTCCGTTGGCAGCTACTACTTCTACTGTGTCTTTCATTTCTACATTCATTTTTTTAAATTATAAGTACATGTTTTTACGTATACTATTTTCCCTGTTGAAGTTGATGTTTGAGTCCAGTTCATTTTACAAAGATATAAAATTTATGATAATGATTTTGCTTTCTTAATTTTACCTGCAGTTTTAATTGTTTTAGCAACATTGATTAATCCTTTTGCTTTTGCTGCAGCAGACAATCCCCCTACTAAAGCACCTCCTGCAACCAGACTAAATCCCTGACTAATTGGATCTTTTCCTGCTAATACCTGATTACCAGTCTTTTTAACAAGATCTAAATTAGGATTAGTAGCTTTATTGTGTTTTGTAGGATTACCAAACTTATCAACCATTCTTTTTTTATTTTTAACTGTATTACGATGATTTTTGTTTGTCTTATTATTGCCCTTAGTTTGTTGATTGGCCCACTTTTTCTTTAGTTGACTTTTAGTCCTTTCCTGTTTCCATGTAGCCATCTGCTCCTTTCTTTGGGCAGGAGTCATGTCTTTTAAATTAACAGCGTTTGTTTTTTTCTTATCTGGCATAATTTTTTTTTAAGGTGTATCTGCTACTATATTAGTTCCAGCCATATTAACCATAGTTAAATCAATAGATCCTTTTGAATCAACAATTGTTGGGAATGTTGATGGTCCTGGAGGAGTGTGATTATCTCCCATCTCCCACCAGTGTGTTAGTAATCCATAAAAAGAAAGGCTGCTCATGCAGTCTGTTTGCGATTGTCCTATTGCCATAACTTGTTGTATTTCGGCTGCAGTTAAAGCTTTATTCCAAATAGTAAAATCATCTAAGTTTCCTTGAAGTGATTCAGTAGTAGGACTTGATTGTCTTCTCCCAAAATATAAATTATCACCAGCAGGGAAATTCATATCATTAGTAGCTACAGGAAATGGTCCTGATTTAGATCCTACAGATATTCCATTTTGGAACCACTCACCAGTCATATCAAATGGATCACTTTCTCTATCCGCAACATAAGCATAATGAATCCATGTATTAGCAGGAGGGTTTATAACTCCAGTACCATCATTCCAAGTATTTCCTCCTGCACTAATATTTGTCATATTGAACTGAATTCCTGATCCATTAGTTAATAAATACATTTGCATTTTTGGATCATTACCTGCTCCCCAACTAATTATACCTCTTGGATTACCAGTAGTTACACTGTCAAACTTTACCCAAAATGCAATAGTAAAGTTCTCTTCTCCATTTACTCCTACAGATAATGCACTTGTATTGTTATTCAACCACTCATTAGCAACTCCTTGTACAGAATTTATAAAATCACAGGAATATACATTAGGACATGATTGACCGCAAGCAGCTTGACAAAGAGCTAAACTACTATATGTTCCACTACCATCTCCTGGATCTGTACAGCCTGCTGCTCCACAATTCCATGAAGGTGTTACTGGAGGAGTGCCTCCACAGCAATTACTTTTAAATACTCTTCCCGCTATGCCTGCTCCTATTCCTGTTGGCATATTACCAGAGTGCTATAATGTCTTCAGCTGTAGTAAAAGCAGCTACTCTTACAACTTGAGTTGGCATCCAGCAGCCTGATGAAATGTTTTTGAAATTAGTTTCAAAATTTGCTGGTGTTGCTGCAAAACTCGTATTACCATTTTTTTCAGCCATCTGTACCACAACATCACCACCTGTACCTACAAATAAAATACATCCTACAGTAGCTTTAGTATAAATGGTATACTCATCAGCAGCACCACCTGCTGTACCAGAGCTAAGAGTAAGTTGAGTGTCACTAACCACCTTAACAACGTAATAAGCTT
>Ga0315320_10000493_pt1 | contig 32291 bp, 21 predicted proteins | sample M140m21515metaG_FD_203458 | JGI IMG/M metagenome (GOLD analysis project Ga0315320, IMG submission 203458) | Ammonia-oxidizing marine archaeal communities from Monterey Bay, California, United States - M1 40m 21515 | ecosystem: Environmental > Aquatic > Marine > Coastal | place: USA: California... | reverse complement strand
CTGGCGGCTGTCTATTCCAACAGGCCTTTGGACATTCATCGGTGCGACAAACCAACGGGCGAAGTTGCCACTCCTGCATGGTTGTTTCCTGAGCTTGGGGAAATCGATGGAAAGCTAGCCCCCAACGAACGTTTGAAACAACTGGCCGATCTGATGACAGATCAACGTAATGGCCGCTTTGCTCGCACGATTGTCAATCGCCTTTGGGCGCAATTGATGGGACACGGCATAGTGCATCCACTCGATGCGATGCATACGGAGCCGTGGAGCGAAGACTTGTTGGATTATCTGGCCAACTATCTGGTCGATTCGGGCTACGATCTCAAATCAGTTCTAAGGCTCATTGCCACATCAAGTATTTATGGTGCGTCTTCCGAGGTGCTCGGCCGAGACGCACAATCCAATGAAGATGTGTTTGTCGGGCGTCGGGCTCATCGAATGACCGCAGAGCAATTCATGGACGCGGTCTGGCAGTTGACCGGTGCCGCACCTACGACCATCGATGCTCCTGTCGTGAGAGGAAAAGTTGATCCACCTACTGCAGGTCAGGTCGATCTTCAGGGCGAATGGGTGTGGGGGCAGTCTCAGGCTGCGGGCAAACCAGCACCTGCGGGTGAGACACTGGTTTTCCGTGCAGAACTGCGTGTTCCCTCGGCGATTAAAACAGCGGTTGCTGTGTTGACCGTCGATAACGCCTTCGATTTGTATATCAATCGACGCAAGGTCGTGTCAGGTGATGAATGGAGCAAGCCGCAGACGGTTGCACTGTCCAAGTGGCTGAAGGTGCAGAAAGGTGATGGGGAACCGGCAAATCAGATTGAAATCGTTGCCCGCAACGCTGGGACAGGACCAAATCTGGCGGGCTTGTTTTTCGAGGCACAGTTGACGCTGAAAGACGGATCCATGATCACGCTCGCATCGGGTCCGGATTGGACCTATAGCGATGAGGGGCAGATCAGGCAAAAGGTGCGAGCAGGGAAACTCAACGGCCCCTGGAAAAAGGTAGTCAGCGCCGGACGTCCATCGGTTTACGCTGGGGTCGATGCAGAATTTCGTGCTGGTTTGGCGCGGGGAGCCGTGGGCGATTTGATGATGGTCCGGGCCGGGTTGGTGAAAAGTGATTTCTTGATGCGGTCGCTAGGAAGGCCAAACCGCGATCAGATCGTTACGTCCAGACCGGCCGACTTGACCACGCTCGAAGCAATCGACCTTTCCAATGGCGAAACGCTGGCCTTGGCACTCAAGGCAGGGGCAGAGAGTTACGCTGAGGATAAATTGTCGGATCACGAACTTGTGAAGCAGATTTTCATTGCGGCGCTGACGCGACCTCCCACGACTCAGGAGCTAGCGGTCTGTCTCGAGTCATTGAGTGCTTCTGAAGGAAATGGTGACGGTGGTGTGCGCTCACGGGACATGATCGTGCAGGATCTGTTGTGGGCCGTGTTCATGATGCCAGAGTTCATCATGGTAAGATAATAGAGGCCAACGGGATCTTGATGAGGATCAACAATGAGTGGGCTTAAGTAACGTAGCTCAATTTGAAATTTCGCCCGCGATGATGACCAACCGAGAGGTAGTTAAGGTGGATTTGGAAGAAGAAATAGCCAGACGCCGTTTTCTGAAAAGCATGGCTGCCGCAGGCGTCGCTACCATGGCAATGGGCGAGCCGAGGGATTTGTGTGCCAGCGAAACGGTGGATCAGCCAGAGGCAACAGCTGATTCCTGCATCCTGATTTGGATGGGTGGAGGAATGGCGGCTCCGGATACCTTTGACCCGAAAACTTATGTGCCTTATGAGGTAGGGCTACCTGTCGAAAAGATGGTCAGCACGTTTCCGGCGATCAATACAACAGTCGACAATATCAAGATTTGTGAAGGGCTTGAGAACATTGCATCCGTGATGGATCGAGCCACATTGATTCGTTCAGCAGTCCAACCTGATCTCGGCAGCATTCTGCATTCTCGGCATCAGTATCATTGGCATACGGGGTATGTCCCCCCGCAGACGGTGGCATGCCCTCATCTGGGAGCATGGATGGCAAAAGTGCTGGGACCCAAAAATCCGGTCATTCCACCCTTCATTAACATCGGCCAAAGGTTGGAAGGTGTCGGCGAGAAAGAGGAACTCAAAGCATTCACGACGGCTGGTTTCTTTGGTAGTGAATTTGGTCCCATGAATCTGCCATTTCCCGAACAGGCGTCCCAGTCGGTCCTGCCTCCCAAAGGAATGAGTCCCGGTCGTTTCACCAACCGAGACCGTTTGTTCAGAAAACTGGTTTCCGAGAGTCCGCAGCGGGAGTTTGCGAGTGACTTTCATCAGGAATCGATTCTACGATCCATGGACAATGCCTATCGTCTTTTGAGTAGCAAGGAAAAATCGGCTTTCGACATCACGCAAGAGCCGAAAGGCAGTTATGAAAAATACGACACTTCGAGGTTTGGGCGTGGTTGCCTGCTGGCGCGGAGGTTGGTCGAGTCGGGAGCAAGGTTTGTCGAGGTGACCACCGAGTATGTGCCCTTCTTGCATTGGGACACCCATGCAGATGGTCATCGGACTGTTGCGCGAATGCATAGCGAAATGGATCAGCCGATTGCACAGTTGATCCTTGATCTTGAGGCACGTGGGTTGTTGGACCGGACCTTGGTGGTTGTTGCGTCAGAGTTCAGTCGTGATGCGATTGTGGAAGGACGGCCAGGATCCTCGGCGAATGACCAAGCAACACACAAAGTTGACAAACTGGCCGACATGAAGCACTACGGACTTCATCGGCACTTCACCGGTGGCACCAGTGTGGTGATGTTTGGAGGTGGCACGAAACGCGGGTTTCTATACGGCAAGACTGCGGATCAGCGTCCTTTGCTGGCGATAGAGAACCCCGTCACGGTGACCGATATGCATGCCACCATCATGCGAGCGATGGGAGTCAGTCCGAAAACTGGTTTTGATATCGAGGGACGGCCGTTTTATGTGACAGAGGATGGCAAGGGAAAGCCGGTCATGGACATTTTTTCCTGAATACAGTGCCTCTGAAACGGCAAATTGCAAAATGAGAGGCGGGGTACCCAGAGTGCACTGTGTCGTCGACAATCAGCGCGTCTCAACATCCAGCAGGAAGGTAAGCGTCGATGGCTCGAAACGAACAACTGATCCGTCAGCACAAATTGCTGCAATTACTTGAGTACTCGCGATTTGGCCGCACGCTCGACGAACTGCGTGCAGATCTGGTTGCGGACTTGGGATTGTCAACGTTACACGAGCGAACGGTTCGTAGGGATGTTGAGGCTTTGCAGGCGGCTGGGTTCGATATCCAAAACGATACCGTGGAACGTGGCAAAGTGTACAAGCTTGGCCCAAATAACACGGGTGTCCATGAAATTGGTATTTCGGCCACAGAGCTGATTGCGCTCTCGATCGGTCGTGAACTGCTGTATCCATTGATTGGAACCCAGTATTGGCGAGGCATCGAGTCGTTCTGGAACAAGGTGCAGGAATCTGTTCCCAATGGAGTCTTTGATCACTATGCACGTTACCGAAAAACACTTCACGTGTTTGGGTCACCGCAGAAGAGTTATGAGAAACAGGAAGGCATGCTGAAGACGGTTCACCGTGCGATTCTTGAGCACCGAGTGGTTGAAATCGAGTACGAGTCGGTTGGCAAGCCTGTATCAAAACGGCGGGTCGAGCCGTATGGCTTGGCAGTTTATCAAAGCAGTATTTATGTCGTTGCTGCGGCCCCGGAGGTTGAAGATCCCGCGGATCGGCTAAGACATTGGAAGTTGGATCGCTTTCGACATGCCACGGCTTTGGACGAATACTTCAAGCCGGATCCGAATGTGGATCTTTCGGAGCACTTGGGTAAATCGATCGGGATATTTTCCGGCGAAGAACCGACGCTTGTGAGAATCAAGTTAGGGCAACGGGCAGCGGCGTGGGTGCGAGAAGATCCTTGGCACCCCGAGCAAAAACTGGAAGTTCAGGACGATGGCGCTGCGTTGTTGACTGTTCCTGTCTCGCATCCTCGGGAAGTGCTTCCCAAAGTGCTTTCGTTAGGAGCGGATGCGGAGGTGCTGCAACCGGTCTCGTTCCGCGATGCCGTGGCCGAATCAGTGCGTGAAATGGCCGCTGCGTACGGAAAAACGCCCAGCTGATTTTTCGGTGTTTTGTTCCGGTGTGAATGACGAGGGCATACACGGCTGGTGAATCGATTGGGCTTGGTTTGGATTTGTCGCGCGGGTGGGCGAAAAACCGTATTTACGGTGAACCGCGGCAGGGAAACGAGGCTTGTGGGCATATCCTGGCCTTCTTCTTTTGAACTCCTTTTCGGACGCGATTCGTGGATTCGCGTCTGTATCGGGTTCCGATGAGGGGAAAAGCGCGTCTCTTAAACCAAATTTGCCAAGTTGGCTGTTCAGGTGGTTTAGTGAGGCGTTAAATTAAGGGTAAGAGATTTCTAGGTTGATTTAGGTGAATGAATACCATGCTCACTCGTTCTGGTGATCGACAATTCCGCTGGCTTATCTGTCCCGTTGTTGTGTTTGGACTGACGCTGGCTTGGGGGTGGGTGGTGAGCCCAAGCTTGTATGGTCAGGAGCCTCAATCTGCCCGTTCTGCTGATGGGGACGGAAAATCAAAGGCTGCAGTATCCGCTGAGGCGAGGCGTTTGATTGAAGCGCTGGGATCGGACAGCTACGCGACTCGAATGCGAGCTCGTGATCAGCTCCAGCGAATGGGCCTTGAGGCGTTTGATGAATTGCGTATAGCAAAGGATAGCTTGGATTCTGAAATCGCTTTGGCTGCAAAGGCTCTCGTTGCCGGTTACTCCATCGTCTGGTTTGAGAGTGATGATCCCCCGTTGGTGCGTGAGACGCTTGAGGAATATGGAGCGCAACCAGTGGCGGAGCGCCAGAGTCGGATAGTGATGCTTGGTGAATTCCCTGATCGTATTGGGCTGCGTGCGCTTGTGCGAATCGCGCGTTTTGAGAGGTCGACGGCACTGAGCCGGAAAGCCGCGATTGTGGTGATGGAGCAGGCTGCCGATAAAGATCCGGCCAAACGCAAAGCAAACGTTGAGTCGATCATGCTCGGATTAGCGACCGCCGACCGGCAGTCGGCCGATTGGCTCCGTGTTTATGCCGGCGACCTTTCTGCAGCTAAGTACTCGGTGGATGAGTGGAGAGAATTGATTCGCACGCAGCGTGACGCAGTGGACGCTTTGACTTCGGAGGAAGTAACAAGAGAAAGCGTTCTAAACCTTGTGCGTATTTGTGCTGTGCGTGCGGCGTCTTTGGGTTATCGAGAAGCGGCGTTGCAACTAGCAACTGAGAATGCAGATCTCGTTTCAGCCGCTACTACCGACCTGATAGCAGCAAGTAATTGGGCGACCGATAATGGACTGCATCAATTTGTGGTCGATCTGTACGCAAGAAATCGTCCTATGTTTGATCGTTCGGCTGTGTTGCTTTACGGCTACGCAAATGCATTGAAAGTGGGCGGAGAAGAATCAGAAGCCGAACGTATGTCAGATATGGCGTATCGCTTGAGCCCGTTGTCTGGGTCGAAACAAGCAATTGAAGCGATGCAACCGAAGGAGTTGGAGGAAAATGCAAAGCTGCGGCGTGAAATAGCTCAAAAGCTACGAGATCGAGGGATGTTTCAATGGGCTGAACGCGAATACCGAAATGTGATTGATTCAATGCCAGTTGAAGATTTGGATTCGGTGATGGCTCGAGGAGACCTCTCACGCATGTACGGTGAATTGGAGCGTCACCAAGATGTGATTGACGTACTCAGTCCAGTGCTCGATCGAATGGCAAAGGACGATGTGCTACGCGCAAAATTGATGAGTGGATTAGGGCTCGGACGCACTGTTACTGGATGGCAGGCGCGGGTCGACTATCACACCGCTTTACTTGACCTTAAGAAATCTGCGCAAGACGCGTCAGAGGGAGGAGAACTTCTTGAGAAAGCACGGAAGCAAATGATGGCTGCCTTTCTCGCCAATCCACTCGATATTGATGTTTTAATCAAAATGTACAGGACTGAAGGTGACGTTCAATGGCGAGCCGAGGTGAAGCAACGGTTGGAGACTGCAAAACAGGGCTCTCAGAGTAGAGTGACAAATCTGGAAGCAGCCTTGGCCAGGGGAAGGCCGACTCGAGATGCAAATCTTGCTCTCGCTGAATACCTCAATAACTATGCTTGGTTAGTATGTAATACCGAGGGGGATCTACAGCTGGCGTTGAAATACAGCCTTCGGTCACTCGACATTGTCGAGGATAGTGCAAAACTTGACACCTGTGGAAGGTGCTACTTCGCTGTAGGTGATCTTGAGAATGCAATTAAGGTGCAGAAGCGGGCGCTGGCTATCGACCCCTATTCACCACCGTTGAAACGGCAGCTGGCCGAATTTGAAGCAGCGAAGGCGAAGGCCGATGCCGAAGCTGCAGACATCAACTAGTTGGATACTGGGTGTGGCAACTGTTTTACCTGAATTCAGGGATTGAATTATGAATCAGAAGCTTGTGTTCTTTGCGAAGTTGCTAGTAGTTGTTGCATTCGTTTCTGTCCAAGTCTCTGTGGCTTTTGGACAGGATTGGCCCGTCTGGCGTGGGCCAAGTTTAAATGGACATGCGCCGGATCAAGCCATTGCAACCGTGCCGGTGGCATGGTCTGGGCAGCAGAATATTTTGTGGCGGGCGGTGATCCCCGGAAAAGGCCACGCTACGCCAATCGTCGTCGGGGGAGGGGTTTTTTTGCTGACCCACGACGAGAAAAATCAGACGATCTGTTTGCTGAAATACAACGCAATGGATGGTCAGCCGATTGGAAAAGTGATTCTGCATCGGGGAGTCGTTGCACCACGCTATCTCCACAAAAAAAACACGTGCGCCTCCAGTACGCCATCCAGTGACGGCAAAGCCATTTATGTCGTTGTCCAAGTAGGGGACGCTATCCATGCGTCGGCTGTTTCTGTTCAGGGGCAACTGCTGTGGCAGCGAGTCGTCGCACCTTATCGCGCGGGGGATGGCTGGTTCGGGTACGGTGCGTCACCCTTGTTGGTCGGAAATGCTCTGGTGGTTCCGGTAGAAACAGACAACAGGGAAGGAGGGTTGTTCGCTCTCAATAAGTTAAATGGTCGCCCCTTGTGGAGGGCCAAGCGGCCTCAATCAACTGGCTATTCCTCACCGGTCCTAGCGGAAATTGCAGGACGGCCGCAAATTTTGATCAGCGGTGGATATCGGGTTGCCGGGTACCAACCACAGGATGGACGTTTGCTTTGGGAGGTCAAGGCGACCAGTCGAACCACGTGTGGAACCATCGTCTGGAAAGATGACATGGTTTTTGCGAGTGGCGGGTTTCCCGAGTCCGGTACCTACGGTGTTCGTGTCAATCAACAGGGGGCTCAAGTTGTCTGGGAGAATCGTGTGAAATGTTACGAGCAGTCCATGGTGGTTGCCGGTGACTATTTGTACGGTTTTGCTGACAATGGAATCGCTTACTGCTGGCGATGTTCCGACGGAATGGAAATGTGGCGGCAGAGACTTGGAGGCCCCGTCAGCGCATCTCCTTTGCTCGTCGGGGACCGGATCTATGCATCCAACGAACGCGGTGTCACTTTCGTTTTTCGGGCCTCTCCTCAAAATTTTGAGTTGCTGGGTGAAAATGTCCTTGGTGACAGTTCGTTTGCCTCACCCATCTACGCTGATGGTAAATTGCTTCTGCGGTACGCCTCTTCTGAAACGGGCACGAGGCAGGAGTTTCTTGTGGCCATCGTCAAGTGAGTCCCCTGATGCCGGACCGTTTTCGTTGATGATTGTGCAGGCAATGAAGGCCATCGGATCTTTCATTTGCGGTACACTCTTGAACCTTGAGAGCAGGTACACTCTTGTCCGAATTGAGAGTGATCCTGCCGACACGTTCCGTTTATCTTGAACTGTTCAAGTGATTGAATTCAAGCAGGTGACGTTAGGTGGATCTGTCGGTAGTGTTTGCTAACGCATGTGATTTATTTACATTTGCAGTTTGAAGATTCTGGGGAAAGGGTTCGTTTTTGTGCGTGTGCATTTCACAGCCTTTCCTTCCTGTTGCTGGTGTTTTTTTTAGGCGAGGTCAATGCTCACTGCGTCGATGCTCACTGCGTCGATGCTCACTGCGTCGATGCTCAATGCGTCGATGTTTCGTTCGTGATTCCGTGATTTTTATGGTCTCGGCGTTGCGTGCCTTCCCCAACTTTCCTTTTTGATGGTTCTGTGTCAGTATGAAACCCGTTGTACAGATATCCCTCGATTTAACCACGATTGAAGAGGCGCTGCAGACTGCAGAGCTGGCAATTCGAGCGGGCGTTGATTGGTTGGAAGCCGGAACACCCTTGATCTTGGCAGAGGGCTTGCATGGCGTTAGGCAACTGCGAGAACGTTTTCCCGAAGTGCCCATTGTTGCCGATTTGAAAACGATGGATGGTGGGTATCTCGAAGCAGAAATGATGGCAAAAGCAGGCGCAACTCATGTCGTTGTGATGGCTCAGGCGCATGAGGAAACCATCAAGTGTGTGGTCAAGGCCGGCAAGGATTATGGAATTGGCGTGATGGGGGACAACCTGGGTTACAACACGATGGTGGATGGAGCTAAGCGCCTTGAAGATTTAGGATGTGGTTATATCGTTCACCATATTGGTTACGACGAACGACGCGGCATCGCTGCTCGCGGTGAGCGGATGCCAAGTCCGTTGGATGATTTGCGAGCTGTCGTGGATGCCGTGGATGTTCCTGTGCAGGCGGTCGGAGGGCTGTCGATTGAACAGGCTGTCGCGTGTCCTCGCTACGGCGCACCCTTGGTCGTCTTGGGAGCTCCGTTAACAATTGATGCCGATGCATTCAAAACGGCTGACGGTGATCTTGAAAGCTCCCTGCGTCTGATTTGTGAGCAAGTGCATGCGCAAGAAAGTTCTAGCTGAACGATCCAATTCTTGATTTTAAAATTGCACGATTCATCCTGCATAAATCCATCCTGTACATGTAGCCCTGAAAAAAAGAGAGAATGTCCCGTGAGTACCTCCGCCGCCGTTGTGAATTTTTCTCCCCAACCGGGCAGTGTCGAAATCCGTGAATTTTCCAAGCCAACGATCGGATCAGATGACGTTCTGGTTGAAGTCGCAGCCGTTGGGGTTTGTGGAAGCGACTTGCATCAATGGAGTGCATCTCATAGCTGGCCAGTGAATTATCCGGTTGTGTTGGGACACGAGTTCGCGGGAACGGTCGTTGAGGTAGGATCCGCGGTCACAAACTGGTCAGAGGGTGATCAGATTGCTAGTGAGACGGCAGCGGTAATCGATCCCGATAATCCCATGTCGCGGCGGGGATTGTATAACCTTGATCCTACTCGTAAGGGCTTTGGCTACGGGGTTGACGGGGCAATGACCAAGTACACTCGCGTGCCTGCTCGCTGTTTGCATCGTGTGCCAGTTGGTTTGCCGCTTGAGCACGCCGCACTTACAGAACCATGTTGCGTTGCCTACAACTCGGTGGTTGAGAATTCACGCATCAATCCAGGAGACCGTGTGCTCGTGATTGGACCTGGTACTATCGGAATCCTTTGTGCGGCGATGGCAAAACTACGAGGCGGCGACGTCGCGGTGCTTGGGCTCGATTCAGACCAAAAGCGGTTTCACGTTGCAGAACAATATGGGTGCACAACGTTAACAGATGCTGAAGCCTGGTGCCTGGAACGTGATGGACTCGGAGCCGACGTGGTGATTGACGCTGCAGGGGTGTCTCAAACGCTCAAGTTGGCAATCGAATTAGTTCGGCCCGCAGGCTGGATTACAAAAGTAGGTTGGGGCCCCAAACCCCTTGAGTTCTCGGTTGATCCACTCGTTCAGAAAAATGTCACCCTGCAGGGCAGTTTTAGCCACCACTGGACCATCTGGGAGCGTGTCCTCGCCTTGCTCGCCAGCGGGCAGTTAGACGTTAAGCCAATCATTGGTGGAAGCTGGGGCTTGGAAGATTGGCACGAGAGCTTTGAGCAGATGCACGGCGGTGAAATCGTGAAAGCAATTTTGAAGCCAACTCTTTAGTGTCACGTTTTCTCCAAAAATATTGCACTTGTGATTTTATGGTCGGAAGTGTCTTGATGAACAACGGTAGCAAGCAGAATGTCTTTTTAGGTTCAAGGTCGCATTTGGATTGTTCAACTGCAATGAATTTGGCTGGTTCTGCTCAGCAGTAGCTTGTTCTGGTGCTTGATTGCACCAGATTGTTCTCTCCTTAAATTTTCATTCCTTCTTCACTGAGTTGTGTTGATCATGCCTAAACTTGCTGCCTTTCCAAAACTTTATATGCAGGCCCTGTGTAAAGATGGGTCAATGAGTTTAGCCGAATGGATTGACATGGCTGCTGAGTTGCCGATCGATGGACTTGAATGGTATGCAGGGTTCCTGGAGATGCAGGACGAGAGCAATTGGAAGTCCATTCGAGCGAAGGTTGAAGAACGCGATCTCGTCATTCCAATGATGTGCTGTTCACCTGACTTCACTCATCCAGATGCTGAGTTTCGAGCACAGCAAATTGAAAATGAAAAATTCTGGATCGATATGACAGCCGCGATGGGAGGTCAGTTCTGTCGTGTACTCTCAGGACAGCGGCGTCCTGAGGTGGATCGTCAGGATGGGATTCGATTCGCAGCGGAATGTATCGACGTCTGTGCTGGTTATGCCCGGCAACGTGGTGTGACGTTGATCATTGAGAACCACTACAAAGATGATTTTTGGACCTATCCAGAGTTCGCGCAAATGATGGATGTCTTTTGCGATCTCGTTGCGACGGTGAAGGCTGATAATTTTGGGGTGAATTACGATCCAAGTAATACGATTCTGGCAGGTGAAGACCCGCTGGAATTGTTGCGTCGTGTATCGTCACGCGTTGTGACCATGCATGCCAGTGATCGATATCTCATTGAGGGGACCATTGAGGATCTACGTAATGAGGAACTTGGCGTTGAGGGATACGCAAAGCGGTTGAGTCACGGTGAAGTTGGCAAAGGGCTTAACGATTATGATGCCATCTTTTCTGAGTTGAAGAGAGTTGGCTTCGCTGATAACTGGATCAGTATCGAAGATGGGGTGGAGGGGATGGATCAGCTTGCGAGGAGTGCTGATTTTCTCCGTCGGAAAATTGATGAGCACTGGGGTGGTTAATGACGACTACACCTAAGTGTCATTCACGCAATCGCTGGAGCGTTGCGAGGATTTATGCTGGTGGCAAATGACTTGGATGGTTCATGCGGTAGTAACTGCGCCACTCCAGGCAGCCTTTCCCTCCAACCGCAAAGTTTTGGCACACTTCAGGCCGATGCTCATGGTGTTTGCAGCGGCGTCCTTCTGCGTCATACCAGACACAGGGACCGTCAAGTTCACCATCGACGGGAGAATGGTAGTTGTGGATGTAGTCGAGTAGTTCCTGTTTCAATTCTTCGGGCATTTCTAGCCATGCCTTCTCGCTGCTTGATGGTCCGCTAACGCAAGAATTGGATGCTGGACTCGTGACATAGCTTGGATAGCCCATGTGTAGGCAACAGATGCCACATGAATCGCAGTCTGAGATGGTCGGAAGGCTTGAATCGGGGTCGGGATGTGTATTCATGACGGTTGTTGTTTGAGCTTGTTGGCGTTTTTAATTCCTGACTGTGAGTTGCCGAGATTGAATTGCGTTTTGTTCAACGCCGCTGTCGATAGCGTCGCAGTGTCTGGGTGTTCGAGCAACCCATCAAAAAACGCCACCGAAATCATTGTGCTTGGCAGGTCTCAAACGCATTCTCGGGTGATTTGTCCAACGAAGTGACAGACGGCATCGCGTGCCTACAGGCAGAGTCAGTCCGCCGGAAGCATGAACGCAGTGGGGAAGAAGCGAAGCTACCGCTGTCGCTATGCCGAAAAGTTGCCGAACTGCAGTCCTTTCTGCGAAGTGATCCATTTCTCTGTTGTCCGCAATCGTGGTTCTCAGACTCGTCTTTCTCAGAATCGTGTTTCCACTCGCGATTATTCATGGTGCCAGGTTTTCTTTCCAGGTGATCTGGGAGGAGCAGAGTTGCGGGAATGCCTGGTGCCGGATGAGACTTTGACTGGTGCGAATGTTGTTATTTCAAATGACGGAGCCTGTTTTTTGATCCTTCAGTGACGACGAGACACTTTGCTGGTGAACCAATTGCTTCCTTCAATTTCCTGCGTTAATATCCCACCCTTGTTGGCGCAGACAGAGGAGGTGGGGGATATTGAATCGTTTGTGAAATCTCCGGAGAAGAGGGTGGTTTGTAGTATATGCCCGCGAAAGATAGTGTTGCGGAGCGCTGGGCGTTAGTGCTCTTCTTGCATGGATCCGGAGAGCGTGGCACAAATATTGAACCTCTGAAAAAGCATGGGCAGCCGAAGTTAGTCGCAGCCGGAAGACAATTCCCGTTCTTCTTAGTGTCGCTCCAATGTCCCTACGATCAGAGGTGGGAAGCAAAGCAACTGGGGAGCTGATTCGTCAGGTTGAAGAAGACTATAGCGTCGATAAACAACAGAGTTGTGTGACGGGATTTATCATGGGCAGGGCGGTTGCGTGGGCGTTGGCCGCGAAAGAACCAACGCGATTTGCAGCTGTCTCGCCGGTGTGCGGGCGAGGTAGTCAAGAGGATGCAAGGTTGTTTGCCCGTGTGCCTGCGTGGGTATTTCACGATGCCAAAAATCGGACTGTGCCGCTGCGGTAGTCGCAGCAAATGGTCGACGCGATGAAGGCATCAGGTGGGAAACCAAGACTAACGATTTGCTTGGAAGCTGGGCACGATTCCCGGACAGCGACGTTTTTAGTCCGGATTTTCTACGAGTGGCTGTTGAGGCAAGAGGTGAAACTGAAGAGATGTCATTCGCTCTGTTGAATTAACCGTGATTGAGCTTTGTGAAATCAGCTCAGGGGGTATCCACTGATTGCGTTATGCGTTTTCTTAATTGTCGAGGTGTCAGGAGTTTGAGTCCTTGGCGAAAGTCAGCTCGGTATCCAGTCACCAATTCGACTCTAGCTTCGAGTTCGTGTATCGGGCTCATGTCGGCTGACGGCATTTGCCACGTTTTGATGTTCCCGTCCACGGTGCTGGCGATGATTAGGTTCGAGTCGGGGGTGACGTAAAACTCGTCTATATCGGAGTGGTGTGACAGAACGGTTCCAAGTGATTTCCCGTCGACGGTGTCCCAAAGGCGGATTTGCTTTTCGTTGGCAGTCAGGAGTATGTTGCCATCGGGGCTGTACTTAACGAAGACACGACCTAGCCCCGCCTGCATGGTCAACGGCATGTTGAGCTGGTTGAGACGCCAGATTCGCGCGACGCCGTCTCGAGAGCCTGTGGCGACAGATTTTCCATCCGGCGCGAATGTAATGCTGACGATTCCCCCTTGATGCTGTAAATTCGGTCCGATTTGTTCGCCCGTTTGTACGTTCAATATCTTTGCGGTGTGGTCGCGACTGCCGCTCGCGATGATTTTACCATCGGGCGATATTGCACAGGCGTCTACATAGTCCTTGTGAACCAATTCGATTCCAGTAGGGTCACCCGTCTGGGCATCCCATAGGATCGCGGTGCCATCTCTCGACGCAGATAAAATTCGAGTGCCGTCCTGGGAGAATTTTGCGTTTAAAAGAGAGCGACTGTGGCGGATATTGTACAGCAACACTCCTGTGTCGGTTCGGTACACAGATGCTTCATTTCCATCATGAACGACCAGTAGTCGCGAACCATCGGGACTGAATTGAACCGACAGTAACGGTTTTTTTTCACGAGCTTTCATCGTGAAGAGAGCATCGTTGTTTGATGTTTGTATGCGTTCCCCAGGACGTGATAGGCGATAAATTGAGGTGGCTATACTGGTATCACCAACTACGATTAAGTCGTTGTCGGGGCTCATCGCGATGCAAGTGATCTCTTTGCCGTGATCGATGAGGCCGCCTTGCCGGGTATTCGTTTTTGTTTTCGTGATTTGGACGAGTCCAGTTGTCCCCCCGGTGATGAACAGCGATCCATCTTGGCTGACTGCTAATGCGTTGCTAATGCCATTGGGTGTTTGGGTCATCGACACCATGCTCTTGTTTTGCAATTTCCAGTGGCGGATCATTCGATCACCGCTGACTGTTAAAATGCCATCGTCGCGTATGAAAAATGATGCCTCGACGATGTAACTATGCGGCATCGGTGGGCAGACGGGGGCTCCAGTGTGCGAATCCCAGACACAGGATGTGTGGTCTGTGCTGGAAGTTACCAACAAGGTGTCATCTGCATTGAATTCCAAGAATCGGATTGAGTTTTTATGCATCATTGGATGAGTCAGCGCAGCGGACGTATCTGAGTCCCAGATTTGGACCGTGGCATCGCTGGTGCCCGTTGCGATCTGGCTGCTCGCATGGTTGAACTTGGCTGTCTGAATATTGGAGGAACAATTGACTGGCGTGCTGTGTGGTTGGCCCGTTTCTGCGTTAAGAATCAGCATGGTATTGTCATCGGAGCAGCACAGATACTTTTTGCCATCCGGGGAGAATTCAATGTGGTTGGTAGGCTTGTTCTGCCTTGCAGTGTGAATCAGCTGTCCGGTTGCTAACTCGAATAATTTTGTCCTTCCATCGTCACATGCCGAGATGATTCGACCTGCTTTCGCTGAGATCGCAACAGAACGAATGGTGTTCTTGTGATGCTCGCATTCGTAGATCAATTCTCCGGTTTCAATATCGAGTAACGTGACTTGCCCATCGCGTGTACCGACGACACAAAATTGATTGCCCGCATCGACGGCGACTGCCCGGATGATTGCTGCCATCTTAATGTCGACCAGAGGCGTGCCGGGCGAAGATAGGTCTAAAACGCGTAGTTGGCTGCCACTGGTGTGCAATAGCTTCTTGTCGTTATCAAAGAAATTAATGGTGGCAGAGGAAACACGGCGTTTTGACGTGCTGCTAAAAACCTTTTCGTTCGTAATGATGTTCCAAAGACAAAAATCGCCACTTCGTGATGTGCAAGCTACATACTCTTTGCCAGCACTTAACGCAGTCGCAGATGGCTGGCCGGGTAGTTCCCACATCGAAGTAGGTACAGCAGCGTGCTGAAGGATCGAGCCCACTCGAAAACGATGCCCCCATTCCCGTTGGCCAGATTCGATACTGCCCTTAAGTGCTGCCGTGTATGACGGCAGAGCCGCTAGATGATTTCCGGCGCTGACGGCCGCATCGCCTCGCTCTGTGTATATTTTTACCAGGTTGGCATTGATTGCCGCAGTCGATGCATGTAGTTCCTGCGCGAGTTTGTTTTGTTCCTCCAGCGATTGTCGTGTGCGGCGCTGAAGTTTGCTTTGATGATAGGCAATGATTGGGCCGCCTATTGCCAGTGCAATTACCAACGTCGCCAGGATTGCACTGAGAGTGGCTGGCACAGGATTGCGGCGACACCATCGCGAAGCCCGCGTCGCAAACGACGCAGGGCTCGCCTTGATCGGTTGATGACTCAAGTAGCGATCAACGTCTGCCTTTAAATCCGCCGCATTTTGATACCGCTCCGCAGGATTCTTGTTCAGGCACTTTAGGGCAATGATCTCAAGATCCTTGTCGACCTTGTGCTTGATCCGCGGCAACGGAGCAGGCATTTCTGTGGCGACCTGCTTGAGTGTCTCGATCATTGTCCCCGCGTCAAACGGAGGCTTGCCCGCAAGCATCGCATACAAGATGGCACCAAGCGAGTAGATGTCCGATCGTGTGCTGGTGAGATGGTTCAGGCCAGATGCCTGTTCTGGCGACATGAAATTCGGAGTGCCGATGATTTGACCCGTGCCAGTCAAGTTTGGAGGCGTGTCAGTACGTTTCGCCAAGCCAAAGTCGGTGATGATCGGTTTGCCTTGCCTGTTCACAAGGATATTGCTTGGCTTTAGGTCGCGATGGATAACACCCTTCAGGTGCGCGTAGGTCACGGCGTCGGCTATTGATGACAGCAGCTTGGCCGCGGCTCGACCCTCAATTGAACTTTTACTCACCATCTCAGACAGCGTGGTTCCTTCAATGAACTGCATTGAAAAGTAAGGGTTGCCTTCATACTCACCTGACGCGTACACGGGAACAATGCCCTCGTGACGCAATGCTGCCGCGGATTCAGCTTCGGCATGAAAGCGGCGAACGTCATTGGTGGTCGCAAATTGACCCAAAAGGATAACCTTCAAAGCGACAATGCGGTTCAGGCTCAATTGTCGAGCTCGGAAGATTACCCCCATTCCGCCGCGGGCAATCTCTTCGATTAGTTCGTAGTCACCAAACTGAATGGTTTCGCCATCGTTGAGGCGGTTGCCGATGATCGACGAGATGCCTTCGACCAAAGGAGTTCTCGTGTTGATTGTTTGCTGATCAGCTTTCTCTTCGGCATCAGAGTTCAGAATCTTCGTGGGATGCTTTGGATCCCGAACACCACCCAACGAAATGGGCGTTTCGATCAGTTCAGCTGATGCAAATGAAGTCGGGTCGGCAATGTCTTCAGTTCCTTCGTTCGAAAGAGGTTGGTCATTGCCATCATTTGGATGCAGGGGCGAACCATTCAGGGGCAGGCTACGCACCTTCTTGCTGTTGTCGATGGGGTCTGGTTCGCTTGAGCCATTAGTCATCAGAGAGCCCCGTGTGGGTCAGGCACGTAACCACCATTACCAAGGTGTTCGCAACAAACGTTCGCTACGTAGTATAAAGGCTGGGTGTCTGAATCCGCAAATTCATTCTCGTTGTCGTGATGCAAAATTGTGATGGGAATCTGGTGAATGTGCTACACCGCGAATGATCCAGCCTACGACCAAAGCCGCGTAACAATGGGGTGCTGCAGAACCGCATTGTGGAATGCAAAATGTTTTCGTGGCTCGGTTTCCGGCCTCTTACAGATCTTGCTCCGTGGGGGGAAAGCGTTTCCTGGCTTGGCTGGGAACGGGTTTGCCTGTCCGCATGCTCCACCATTCGTGAGCTCGCTCGGGTGAATAATGAGGGTTCGGAATAGGCATTCGTGCAAGCACTTCGCTACGCCAGCTTTGGAGCTTTTTTCGTAGGTCAGCCGTGCGTCCGGGTTTGCTCTTATTGAGGTTGTTTTTTTCTCCAATGTCGTCGGCGAGATTGTAGAGCTCCAAATCGCCACTTCCATCAAGGTACTCAATCAGCTTCCAGTCTCGTTCTCGGATACTGCTTGCGGGGCGGTCATGGTGAAAATGAGGATAGTGCCAATGCAAGGCGGTTCGATTGAGTGTAGATGCAGGAGCGTTTAAAAGGGGAAGCAGGCTGTGTCCATCAATGATCTGGTTCTCAGGAAGCTTGCCTTTGGCAAGCTCAACGAATGTGGGATAAAAGTCATAGCTGATGGTGGGTTCATTGCAGACGCTGCCTGCTGTTGTCTTCGGTGGGTATTTGATGATCAAGGGAACTCGGATACCACCTTCATGAAGTGACCCCTTCTCGCCTTTTAAGGGTGCCATGCTGGTGACGTTGTCGTCCGCCATTTCTTGGTAGTCGTAACGCCGGTACAAACCGCCGTTATCCGATGTGAACACAATCATCGTGTTGTCTTCGATGCCCGCATCTTTTACAGCGTCTAGAATTCGACCAACCATGTCATCGCAGTGCTCAACCATGGCAGCATAGACTGGGTGGGGTAAGGAATTGTCGGATTGACCGACTTTCCCTTTGTACTTGTTGACCTTTTCGGACATCGCTCCCAAGGGAATGTGGACTGCAAAGGGAGAGACCATCAAGAAAAATGGTTTGTCACTTTGTTCTTCAATGAAATTGACCGAAAGGTCTGCTTCGAAGTCGGTTCGGTACTGCCCTTGTTTTGGTTTAAGGTTCGGTTTGTTCTGAACACGGTATTTGCCCGGTAGGTGCGGCCCATTGATGACTGCAGAAAAGTCATAGCCTTGGAATTCAGGTTGTGAGCTGGGACTTGTGCCGAGGTGCCACTTGCCTATGTAACCTGTTGAGTAACCACTTTGCTGCAAAGATTCAGCAACGGTTACGGTTTGCAGTGGAAGTGCCATCGTCGTCAGCGGCGTGATGACACGTTCGAAAGGACGCCAGTGTCCGGGGATGTGAGCTGTGATACCAATCCTTGCCTGATTCTGACCGGATTGAACCGCGCATCGTGTTGGTGAACAGACGGCTCCCGCTGCATAAAAGTCGGTAAAACGCAAGCCTTCTTTCGCAAGAGCGTCGATTCGCGGCGTTTCAATGATGGCGTTTCCGTAGCACCCGATGTCCTTCCAGCCCAAATCGTCAATGAAAATCAAGATGATGTTGGGGCGTTGCTCGGCATGCAGCACATTGCCAACTGTGAAAAAAACAATAAGACCAGACAGGAAACGGAAGGGACGCACGTTTGGGTTACTCGGTGGCTTGTGGATGAACTTGAGGCAGGTGGGGCAGCGCAATGATTGAGCTTCACCCATTCTATCGAAATATCGATCAACGCACAATTTTCTGGACGCTGGCATTGTCACTGGCCGGGCCTTCACAAACGGACTGCAAACGGCCGGTCAGAAGGCGACGTTTCTCTAGGCAGTGAGACGCGTTGGAATTCAATTCAACTTGTCACTAGCTCTTGCCTGGCTTGTATTGCGTACAGATTTTGGTCGAGTGCATGAATACAGCAGGTGGTAATTGGTTGCTTGGTACGTCATGATTGAAAGCGCCGGTGGTTGGACTGAATGCAAACCGTAAACCTTTTGAGGGGTTTACTGCAATCAGAATGGTTTTCTTCCGAGAGGTGATTCGATGCAGCGTTTCGTGATGTTGTTTTCTTTGATGATGTTTGTGGCTGGTGTGGATGCTGCTGAGAAGGTTGTCAAAGTGTTCGTTCTTGCCGGCCAGTCCAACATGGAAGGGCAAGGTGTTGTCGATCTTGATCACCCTGATCACTACAACGGTGGGAAAGGGACTCTGGTTTGGTCGATGCAAAATGCCAAAACAAAAGAAAGAATGACGCACCTGAAAGACGCTGCGGGGAAATGGCGCGTCCGGGATGATGTGTTTGTTCGCTATCAGACACCTCATGAGTTGAAATTGGGCAATCTTGGAATCGGATTCGCTGTTTATCCGGGTAAGCACCATATCGGGCCTGAACTGCAGCTTGGACACCTGTTGGGTGAGCATTTTGCCGAGCCCGTTTTGCTGGTCAAGACGTGCTGGGGAGGGAAGAGTCTCTACAAAGATTTTCGGTCACCAGCAGCCGGGGGGGAAACCGGTGAGTTTTATCTGAAAATGGTCGCCGATGTGAAGCATGTCCTGTCGAACGTGGGGACTGAGATACCGGCCTTGAAAGACGCTCGATTGGAACTCGCGGGGTTTGTCTGGTTTCAGGGTTGGAATGACATGTTTAATGATCAGGCGAGAAAAAACTACGCCAACAATCTTGTTCACCTTATTTCTGACTTTCGAAAAACGTTCGATGTTTTGGAGCTTCCTGTGGTCATTGCTGAAACAGGAAACATGGGGTCGGAAGCCGGAAAGAATATGCTGGATATCCGTGAAGCTCAGGCAAAGGCAGCAGCCGACATGAGACCGTTAGGCACAACTGCTTTCGTTTCGACGACTGAGTTTGCCAGGCCCAAAGAATTGTCGCCCAACGTTGGGCATGGGCATCACTGGTTCGGTAATGCGGAGAGCTACTTTCTGATTGGTGATGCCATGGGAGAGGCGATGGTTCGTCTTTTGCCATCAAAGGATGGGAAGTGACCTTGATTGCGGTTGATCAATCATTGGGGTCAACCAGGTTTCGCCAGTTGGGATAAGTTGGGCGATCTTTGGTTTTCTTGTCGCCCGGCGTGACGGGGGCTGGAGGGCTGGCGTCGAGTACCTTTTGGAGTTCTTTGCGGGGTTCGTTGAACTCGGGTTCCGGTTCTGTTTTGCTGAGGTCGTTTTGTTCCTTCAGGTCCATGGGAACGTTGAAAAGACGCCCATCGCGGTACAGCTTTAATTTTTGTGTCCGGGCAAATTGTCCGGGCTTCTTGTTCCAGTAAGGCTGGTAATGGGTCAGCACCCAGTTCCTTGGGTTTCCCCGTTTTCCCAGGAGTTGTGGCAGGAAACTTCGACCGTCGACAGGGTCTTCCGAACTTAGGGAAACGCCAGCCGCTTGAGCCAGAGTTGGGTACACATCTGTAAATTCAATCAGATCATCGGATACCTTGCCTGCGGGAGATGTGCCAGGCCAGCAGACGACCATCGGAACATGTGTTCCCATGTCAGTCATGCCGCCTTTCCCGCCAGTGATCAATCGGCCCTTCCAGTTGGAAGTGATGTCCACGTTTGTGCCATTGTCACCTGTGAAGACAAAGATCGTATTGTCAAGTTTTTTAATGTCGCGAAGTTTCTTCACCAGACGTCCTACGATTTTGTCCATGTATTCGACCATGGCTACAAAATTCTTCTTCCGCGCTGCTCTGCTCTTGGGAGCTTTGTTGGCTGCTTGAGTTCGCGGAGCATCACCGATGGTGTCAGGTGTTTTCACAAACGGATCATGAACGAGTACCATCGGATAATATACAAAGAAGGGTTCGTTCTGATTTCTGTCCATGAAGTCGCACAGAAAATTGCATAAAAGGTCGGGACCATACTTTCCAGCGTTGTCCTGGACGGTTTCCATTTTTCCACTTCGTTCCAAAGGTGGGCTCCAGAAACGCTCGCCACCCCCTGCCTTGATTTGCTTGCCTGTCGTGACCTGCCACAGATACGACTCGTCAAAGCCAGCTTTCAGTGGCCGCATGCTGTCGTCAGAACCGGGCAGGTTGTTGTACAGACCGTTGAGTTGCCACTTTCCCGCTATTGCAGTTCTGTAACCTGCCGATTGCATCAAATGGCCAAAGGTTTTGTCGGCAGGGTTGAGGTACCCGAAGTGCGTGTAGTTGCGGAAATTGTATTGACCAGTCATTAGCTTGACGCGACTCGGCGTGCAGATCGGCGTTGAGTAGCAATGCTGGAATCGAATCCCTCTTTCTGCCAGCGCGTCGATGTTCGGTGTCCGATAGTCTTCGCCACCGTAACATCCAAAAGCTTCCCAACTGACATCATCGGCCATCACCAAAACTACATTCGGTTTTTCGGTTGCAGGGCGTGAAATCGGCTCAACGGCAATCACTGTGTTGCTGGCAAACGCCAAGGACAGACAGAGCAGGGGTGCGTAGCGATGCATGGGCTGTATCGATGTGCAAAAAGAGGGAGTGAAGTATTGGGGAGGTGCCCACTGAAATAGATCACTGGGTTTTCTAGCATCGCAGGCAAGGTTGCAGATGCCGGGTTTTCGGAATCAATGGGCTGTGATCATGCTGTTGTTAGCGGCCCAGTGTTTGCTTTTTTGTCGCCCAAATCAATTGGTCATCGCTGTGCTCGGTTACCGATTCCTGAATCCACTTTGCAGCATAAGCAACCTGAGGTGCAAACCCGCCTCCGTGAGTGATCCCGATCAGCACATCACCGACTTGTTGAGAGTGAATTAACCAAGGACCGCCGCTACTTCCTGCTTTTCCCCGCCGGTCTTCTTTTTTGGGGACACGCAAATTATCGGAGCCACCAATCGCAGGAATGTCACGCCATATTTCGTTCCCGGCGACCTTCTTGATACGGAGTTTCCCGTCGTCACGATTGATTGTCTGTCGCAGTAACAGGACGGGTGGACGGTCGTCTTTTTTGACAGGACGTACTAAACGCAAAAGAGCGAGGTCCTTTGTTTTGTGCCTCAGGACCTTGTTGACACCGATGGTTGCTGGTTTTCGCTTGGAGGTGGTGAATCGAACTTTTACGTCGCCGGCCTTGGCCTTTCGTGAGGTAATGCAGTGCGATGCGGTCAGAACCCAATGAGGTGAAATCAGGACTCCTTTGCCTCCACCACAGTTAACACTCAGGTTCTTCCGGTCATTCAACGGATAGGGCGAGTCGCCCGCTGTGACCATCGTGAATGCGATTGCGGAATCTTGTTCGGCACGTAGCGATTGCGGTGAAGTGACTGTCGCAGTGGTGCCGACCAACCAGCACAGGCAGCCGAGGTATTGGTTGTTCATCAGAAGGGGCATCAGGACCGGCGTGTAAACGAGCTCATGTCTAGCGAAGTGTTTGATCTTAGCCGATCCTGCACCCAACCGCATTAACTGTCCATCTGTTTGCGGCGGATATGTTTGAGTTGGCTACCCCAGTGCTGTGACTGGTGGAATCAAGATGGAATAGACCACTGCAGCCAACAGCGTCTATCGGTTGAAGCAGAATAGGCAGTGGACACTCAGATGGATGCCAACGTGATGCGTTCGTTGGCCTTGGACATCTCAATGGCATGACTACTTGCTGAGACGTTGATTTTTATCAATGTCACGCTGACCTAAGCCAAGTTTCGAAAGTTGATGTCAGCGGACGATTCCGCAAAAAACGAATCAATGGCTTTCGTGTTGTCATTGCTGGCGGAATCCATGCGGTTGTTGCTACGCAGGACGCTGGTCACCCGACTTGATTTCTCAGCGTGGTTTGTTTCGGAGTCGTTGTCTTGTGTTTTCATGATTTCAGCTTCGTTGGAGTTGCCGGTTACATGTGAATTGGCGTGACGGTCGGTCGAAAATTGGAGTGTGGTTGCGAAGGCACTGATGCGGGGCCGTGCTGTCAGTTCTTCACCTTCAGACATGTCATCGCTGCTGGGACGCGCTGCTGGGTGGATTGCGGAACTCAATGCTTGGGACGTTCGTGCGCCAGAAAACGATGGAACCATTTGAGCGATGTCTTCATGCGCGGCGTGCTCTGGCTGAGCGACGAATGGGTTGGAGTCGATTCCGACGCACTGTCCACAGGAGCAGCCTGGGTCATGTGCCGGTCCCTCTCCATCATTGCAATCATGGTCATCATGGTCATGGCAGTCATCGTCCGCATGACCGGGAGCGAGGTAGGTTGCCTCGCCGAACGTTCCATCAGTCGGGATGAAATTGACACTGGGCACGGGCATGTCACTGGATGCAGAATTTCCAGCGTTTCCGTCCCCCGATCCATTGTTGCTGCCGCTTGAATCGTCCTGAGCAACAATGATGCCCCGAGACAAGGTGACCACACCGACGGCTTCCGCAGCGTGCCGTGTTTCTCTGTCTGCAGATCGTTCTTCGTCAACCCACACCGAAACCGTGTCTGATCCAAGGTTGTCAAACCTTAGGTTCGCGGTGTCAGACCCCGCGAACGACTGCATCGCAGCAAGGACAACGGGCGTTGCGTCCGTCGTTGCGTTGAAAGACAAGGTGGACCTGCGGTGGGTGATCGAGTGATCGGATGTGTAGGCTGATATTTCAGATGAGTCCGTAGTCTGGGGCGTGGCGATCGCTATCCATGATGCATGCTCTACGCCATGTTCTCCGTTGGCTTCTTCTTCCTGCAGCATCATTCGGAATCCCGTGGACGTGATGTCCTGTTGCCGGGTCACGACAGCGTCGAGCTCTGACATCGTCGTGGCTTGCGAAATGACCACTGGCGTGGTGTCAAAGTTGTGGGCGAACTGAATATCCTGCCAGCTGGAATCAGCGTTTTCATTCACACCCGCTGCGATCACGGTGCCATCGGGTAGGGTATGAACACCTGATTCGATGACCATGAAGCCTGCTTCTTCCGTTGTGTGCCACCCATCGAGAAAGTTCCATTCCTGAATCCTGACGTCGAAACTGGTCGCAGTTACGTTGCGGATTCGGACGGTAGACTCGTGACTGCCATTGAATGAAAGTGGGCCAAACGCGATCGCTGGATTTTCGTAGGTATGCTCCAATTGAATCGTTTGCCACTCGTGGTTCAGATTCGAAACCCATCCTGCTTCACCAACTGCGTTCTCATCATCAGAAGGTGGTTGGTCATCATCGCCACCTTCTCGTGAAGAAGTTGCTAATAGGTCCCCGCTGGACAATACGATTCCACCGACGATCTCTTTGGCATGGCGTGTTTCCCTGTCACGGGATTTTTCTTCGTCTACCCAGACCTGCGCCCCATCTGCGGTGAGGTTCGTCACTCTTAGATTCGCGGTGTCGGAGCCTGCATTGGTTTGCATGGCAGCCACCATGATTGGCGATCCGGTACCGATACTTGGAAATTGAAGCTGTGTCCGGCGATGATTCACGCCGTTTTCGGTGACGAACGTATGTAGCTGGGAATCTGCCGCAGTACTCGAGGTGCCGCCAACGGCGATCCAACCCACGCTCTCATTGATATGCGGCCCCAACGCCTCCTCTTCCTGCAATCGGAGACTGAAACCATTGGAAGTGACATCACGTTGCCGGGTCACGATTGCATCGGACTCTGCTTCCGTTAGCGGTTGTGAAAAGACCACGGGGGTGTTGTCAAACTCGTGTCCAAAGCCAAGGGGTTGCCACGCCGTTCCTGTGCTGCTGACGCCAGCTGCAATCACGGTACCATCGGACAGTGTATGGACGCCTGATTCAATGACGGCGTAGGTTGCGGTCTCGTTTGTGTGCCAGCCATCAAGGTAATTCCACTCCTGAACTCGGACGTCGAATGAGCTTGGGGTTACATTGCGAATGCGGATCGTTGACTCATGTCTGCCGTTAAACGAAAGCGGGCCAACAACAATCGCAGGGTTTTCATACTGGTTTTCAAGTTGAACGGTTTGCCATTCGTGATTCAGATCGGTGATCTCACCCGCTTCTCCTACCACAAACTCTGTGGTTGATTCAACGATGGTTCCTTGCAACGAGAAGAATCCGATGCTCCCGTAATCCGTGTTTTGGCCGTCTAAGCCAACCCCGTCGACGGATAAGAAGTACTGGCCAGCGGCCAGCTCAAGATCGAATGCTGCGTTGGTTTCGTTCAGTGGGTTGCTGGTGGCAATGACATTGCCGGAGGCGTCATGCAGCTTGGCCTCAATGTCAAGGTTCGGGTCTTGACCAAAGGCATCGATATTTAAGGTGACATTGCCAGCGCCTGTTTGAAATGAAAACCAGTCTTGATCCTCAGTGCGTTCGACAATTCCCCACGAGGAGAGCTGTTGGCTTTCGTTGGCCGTGATAACCGTAGCCGACTGCAGGCTACTGCCGTGGTCGTCATCGCGATAACCAAAGCCATTACGGTTACTGGTGATGATTGACAAATCATCCTGATCAATGGTGGCACCGTCGTAATCGGAATTGCTCCATTGCGTTAAACGCTTTCCAAAAGGTGCACCAAGGATTGGACCCCAGCTGGTTTGTCCAGTGCCGGTTCCCGGATGGTAGCTTTGGCTATTGACACCCTGGTGCCGTAGTCCAAGAGCGTGGCCCACTTCATGCGAGTTCGTCATGCCTCCATTTCGTGCACCCTTGTTGAATGTGAAGACAGGTGTGTCTTGGTTGTAAGAAAATGACTTCAGGTAGGCGATGCCACCTATTCCCGAACCAAAGCCGTCGGTTGGCTGGGTATTCACTGCTCGAATACCCCACGTTGAATCGTTCATGCTGCTCTTGGCTAACGCAGCGAGTCCGGGGTCAAGTGTCGTGACGTTGACATCAAACGGCAGAAAGTCTTCTGCAACATTCTGGAATTGCTTTTGAATCTCAATCAATTCCGAGTCGGAAAAACTGTTTGGATTTCCGTCACGATTGAACGCCGGAAATTGAATGTCGTGACCCCAAGTGTTGCCGACGCTATGGTGCCCGTCAAAATCCAGGAAAATAGTCTTCGAGGCGGTGGGTCTACTCTGAAGAGAGAAGGTATTTTCTAATCCGTAAGGAGCCAGTGAATTGGCGTCTCCAAATGTAAATTCATCATTCACATAGGCCGGCAAGATTGCACTGAGCAGATGTCGCGGTTCGAGGGATTCTAAACGTGGCACCATCGTGACCGCGGCCCTTGATCCAGTTCGTTTGCCAGAGTGTTTTCTGCGTCGTTTGCGTCGAGATGAGTTTCGTTTGACAGGAGAATTGAATTCAAAACCAGTTTCAGGGTTGGCACGAAGCATGTGGTTTGACTCTGCGAGATGAGATCATTGATGAGAAGAGTGCTCGTGATGCATCCGCGGGCGGGAGGGTATTCCGTGACGCGGCAGGTAGCGTGTGTTGGTCTTGGTGGACCGTAAAGTGATGGTGGGGTGGGTTGTCGCGATCCTCCGCCTCGAAAGGTCTTTGATTCCTGTTACCTTTGGAAACATTGGTCACATAATGCCGATGTCAAGAAATTCAACGGTCTTTTTGTGCGTAATGCCGCAATAAGTGCAAATGGAAGAAAATTTGCAGTGAAATGATGCGGAATTCTGCGTGGTTGCTAACTGCGTGCAACAGTGCGTCTCAAAATTAGCCGGCCTCACCGGATCGGATCGGGAGGATTGCCGACCTCTCACAGGCTGTAGTCTTTTGCTGTTTCCGAATTCGCGATTCACAAACCGAGGCAATGCCGTCGATCGCTCGCCTCTTCCCAAGCACAGGAAAAAGAAGGGGGCGTCTCGCGAGCAACCAAGCTCTCCTTAACCTGCGTTTCAGGCGTGAAATATGCGGGATTTGAGGGTGAGCAACGACCCGTGAACAAGCTACGTTTAGCAGGGAAGTGCACGTCTCAGAATGATACACGCATCTCACAGTTGGACCGTGCGAGTGATTTGAAGGCCTGAAAACCCGCTTTTTGGGAATGGCACGCTCTTTGCGTTCTACCGCACTATCGGAACAAATCCGTGGAGACTGGAATCGCCACGTCTTCGATCACAACACGCTTCAAGAAATCGAGACTGATATGAAAGCCAAGCAAATCTTCTTCAACGCCGCCACTGTCTGCATGGTTGCGGCCGCCGTCATCATGACACAGGCGATGTTCAATGTCTCAGCTAACGCTGACCAGCGAGGGGATGCAGCGGGAGGCGATCTGAAGCAACGTGTCGCCGATCTGGAAGATCGCCAAGACGAAAATGACATTGAGTTCATTCTTGTTGATCGAACGCTTGCTGACTTGAATGCACGAATCAATGCAAATGATGCAGACATTCGCGATCAGGCTGAACGCATAACAAGGATTGGTTCAAGCGTGCGAGATGTAGAAAAGAGAACCAAAACTCTGGAGGCAAAGCACCGCGCCTTGGCAGAAGTGGTCAGACGTCTGGTTGACGGACGTGGTCGTTGAGCAGGGGCTCGCAGCATTGGGCAACAACCGCCGTTGAAGTGGACTCAGTTCTTTCCCGTCGGAAACATGGTGACTGCGGGCCTCTTAGCCGCGGACAGAATTGTCCATGAACGACTCCGGTCGTTCGTAGTGTAAAGGTGGATTCCGTGGCGAGATCACGGTCCACTTGCTCTCAACCGACCTGCAGATGCTTCATTCCGCTGGACTCATCCATGAAAAATCTCTTCTTCACGGCAGCTACAACGCTTTCAATCCTGTCGGCTTCCTATTTGCTTCCAGCGATTCTTCCACATGACCGTGAGAAGATCATGGCAGATGTTGGTTCCGAGATACGTTTGGTAGCGTGCAGTGCAACGAGTGCGAGAATGTCGTCTTTACGTAATGCAGAGCTGGTTTCGAATATTGTGAATGGATTGCCACAGGATGTTCATGTTCTTTTGTTAGTGAATGATCGATCAGCGTTTTCCACTTCGACAAATAATCGTCGGGTTACCTTTGTTGAAATGCCACCCGAAAGTGATATCTCAATCTGGCCGCAGGATCCGTTCGTTGTAGTTCAAGGAAAGTCGACAACCAAATTGATCACGCCTTGTTCATTCAACCGCGAGGATGATGAACGCATGCCCAAGCAGCTCGCAAGTATTCTGAATGTGGAAGTGGTTCATTCAGAGATGTATTTCGAGGGTGGGAATATCGTCTGTGGCGAGGATTCCGTTTTCATTGGCTATGACACGATTCAGCACAATTCCGTGTTGTTGGATTCAACGCCAAAGTCTGTCGTCAAACGCTTTTCGAAGCTGTTTGGCCGTCCTGTGACAGTGGTAGGTGAATCAAGTCAACCCATTGGGCACATCGATCTGATTGTCACGCCACTCAGCGGGCATCGAGTTGCAGTAGCTGATAGTCGAACTGGTGCTCGGTTAGCAGCGACTGCGATTGAGGAAAACGCTGGATTGGTTCAAGAATTTGAGAGTGACTGCGAGCAGATGTTCTTCGGTCATGAGGACGTTTCCGAATTGCGTGATCGGGATGGAAATGTTCTGATTCGGCCTCGAGTGACTGGGAAAACCGACGAAGTCATGGCTGCGAGTTTGCACATTGCACCCATGCTCGATTCGATTGCCCGGCAATTGTCACATGCAGGTTATTCAGTGGTTCGAGTACCTGCTCTGATTCCCAGTCAAAGTGGTTCCAGCAATGAGACGACTGAAAAATCTCTCAGGTATCCATTGCTTTCTTACTGCAACGTCTTGGTAGAAGAACGACACAATCAGGGCGTGGTCTACCTGCCGCAGTACGGTTTCGAGAAGCTTGATGAGGCAGCGGTTCAAGTATGGGGTTCCCTTGGATTCACCGTTAAACCTGTGCCTGGTTTTTCGACCAGTTCGATGTATGGCGGTGGGCTTCGTTGCTGCACGAAGGTTCTGCTTCGGAACTGAACACACCTGCCAGTGATCTCTCTGCCCACTGGCCCCCCCCTACGCATTTTTTTTGTTCTTGTTTTTACATTGTGGACTCTTCTCAACTTTGGATATTCGAATGTGCTTCTCCATGAAAATCTGCTTGGTCGCTTTTGCTTTGATTCTTACTGCTGCCCCGATTACCGCGAGTGCCGAACAGAATGTTCGGGATGGCAAGAAAGGATTGAACGCGGTGAATGTGAAAGTTTGTGGGACAGGTAGCTCCAACACTGTTGAGGAATTGCATGATATTGCAGAGGCTTTCATTCAATGGTACCTAACTGTGAATTTGGACTCATCCTGGATCCGTCTTGGAGTTGCTAATGTGTCCGACGAATCCGACGAAAGTGAAGCCACGAAACCGCGAACCAAGTTTAAAGCTGGTGCTGATCTTGCCAGTTCGGTGAACTAGAGGAAATTTGCCCGCGTTAGTGTTGAACTGCTCAAGCAGATCGACGTTGATGCACTTTGAGAGCCGCACAAAAAAATGGTCGCGTTCTGTATTAGAACGCGACCATTGATGGCTCTTTAAAGTCCTTGATGCGAATCCCAGCCTGCTTTTGTCGACTTCTGTGTTGATGAAGACGAGTGGGCTTGCGGGGTGCAATGCAAGTCCGATTGTTGACCTGCGACGATCAGCTGTCGGCTTCCGCGGACGCTTCTGCGTCGGTCGCGGGTTCTGCGTTGGTTTCTGCACCTGCGCCTTGAGGCAGCCGTTTTGCGAGTGACTTGAAGTTGCCCAAAGACAGGATGTGGTAATAGATCAGTTCAAGAGCATCTGACTTGACCATTTGAACGAGTTTGTCATCAGCCAATTCTTTGATCTTCTCTCGCTTGACCGCCCAGAAGCCAGTCAATACGCCGGGTTGTGCGTTGGGGCCGGTGTAGGTTGCACGGACTTCTTCCAGCAAATCAAGTTCGATCAATTGCTTACAGAAGTGCGTCGTCGCTTGGTGACTGAGTTGGTAGTCTTTCAGGAATTTGACAACACCCTCAAGGTAGTTTGTTTGTTTGCCTTCGCTGTCAAACAAACGTTCGCCGCGACCCTCTTCGTTGCAGCCTGAGAAATCCTCATCGATGCACAGAATGAACTGCTTGTTTTCAGGAGACTCGGAGAAGACAAATGGGTAGCGTCGGATAAACGCCGGCAGGTAATCCGCGTCCCACTTACCCTCTTCGGTGACAAAGAGGTTCTGGTTCTTTTGTAACCCCAGAACTACGCACGGAAGAACGCTTTCCTTGGTACCTGCAAAAATGATCGGATAGTTCTCTGCAGCTTTTGCAAATTCAGCTGCCAAGAGCGGTACTGAATTCACTTCGCGAGCAAAACTACAGTCATCTCCCGCTTTGATTGACAAGTTCCGGTGCTTCTCACGATCGAGAGCGTGAAGTTCATCGTAAATCAGGGCTTGCGTTGTCATGTTCTTGCTTACGTGGGTTGGTTGTCGAGGGTGTGGATAGAAAAGAAATGTAGGTCTCTGTCTGGTTCTGTCGCTGGCGTCCCTTCCGATTCGCCATCCCCGAACGGGGTGCACTCGGCCGCAACACGGCGAGACTTTCTACTTCTGACGAACATATCGTCACATAAGTTTCGTGATCTGTCGTTAAGACGCTGATAATAGTTACAACTTTTTAGTTGTAAAATGCAAAGACTGGGCTTTTCGGGTGGCCGGGGGCGTTTAGGGGGCAGGTGGCGAAGTGAAACGTTGCTAGATCTGCCTCCCAGATCCGGAATGCTGGAGGTGGCGGACAGGCGATGTTGGGAGTTTTTGCCAAGGACTATCCGCGGCGGATCGTTGAGGGCAGTTGGAAAGTTGATGCGGAAGGTGGCTCAATTCAAGTTCGTGCAACACTAAACGGCTCCGCATGAGCGTTCACGGAACCCTCCATTTTTGTGGTTTTGGACAAATCATTGGTGTGTTTCAGGCAGGTTGACGTCAAAGTAGCGGAAACCGTGGCCTGCCGAAGACTTCATCCAGAAGTCGCTCTAAACAGTACGTTGGCTATTTGACGATTTGTTCGATGGAATTTGCTACTAATTTGAAGCAGATACGCCCTGAGTCTTGGCGTGCCAGCGTGCCGGAGTTCCTTGAGGTGGATGGCTTCCGAAACTGATTTCCCTTGCCATGTTTGATTTCGGACCACAGCATTCGTGTTGATGCGGAAAATATGGTTGAAACGCACGATGTGCTGCTCATCTCAGGCCGATACTGATTGGGTGGGTTGACGTGAGGAAGAGAGTATTTGCTTGTCAGTTATTGCTTGCAAGCAAAAGCTAGTTGCTGATGTATCTCCTGGTTGCTGTTTTGGGAAGTTTGGGCAAGCATTGTGATTCGATGTTCGTTATCCTCTGGCAAAACCAAACGCTCTCATTTTTCGTTTTCGACAAGAAGTCTATCTGTGAAATCCAAGCGTATTCCGAAACGTTCTCAGCAGCGTTCAAAATTGCAGATCCAGCAGTTGGAGCGGCGAAACTTGCTTGCCGGTGATATCTGCCACAATTTTGTCCAAGCGGGCGATGTTAATCTTGATGGCAACGTTAGTCCGCTTGATGTCGTTGTCGTAATCAACCGTCTGTCGGAGGTAGTGGTTTCTCCTGCAGAGTCCGTTTTGTCGGATGCTGGTGAGACTGAATGGTTGCTGGATGTTGATGACAACGGCAATTTATCTGTCAACGATGCTTTGCAAGTCATCAACCATCTCTCGCGTGGTCAAGTTGGCAGCGTGGTTGCTTCGGAGGGCGTGACTCAACTTGCAGCGGCTATCCTCACCGAGGATCTTCCTCTCGGCATGCGGGCACATACCGCTCATGCTTGGTTCGCTAAGCTTCACGAAAAAATGGACACTCCGGTCGTTCGTCGTGAGGCATTCGACCATCTTGATAAGAACAGTGATGGAGAGTTGACTCAAGAAGAGTTGAATGATCGTCACTGGGATCGCATTTTGGATGCGGATGTCGATGGAACAGGAGCTGTTACCAAAGCTGAGCTAAGAGCAGCACGTCCGAGCGAGCGTATGCTTTCTTTGTTGCCGACGAAAATGCGACCCCATTTTGAAACGTTGGATGCAAATCAGGACGGCCAGATCAGCGAGCAAGAAGTTACTGAAAAACTTTGGACTCGTATCGTTGAGGCAGATATCAACAATGACGATGTTGTCTCGCTCGATGAATTGGATGAAATGCGAGACCAACGGGAATTTGAGCACGGACGACTCGGTCGCGATGACATCTTTGAACGCTTTGATGTAAATGAAGATGGCCTGCTGACCGAAGACGAAGTCCATGAGCGGCTATGGAATAAGATTGCTGTGGATGACGTCAACGAGGACGGTGTGGTGTCCGTCGATGAACTGTTGGACGAACGTGACCCTCAGATCGTCATTTGCGATGCTCCAGTACTGGACCGATTGTTTGGGCAGCTTGACGAAAATGCGGACGGTTTCCTTACCCAAAGCGAAGTTGGAAGTGCGATTTGGGCTTGGGTCAGCCAAGCTGATAGCAATCATGACGATGCCGTTTCCATGTTGGAATTGGAAACAACCATTGAAGATTGGGAGCCCATGCATGCCGATGTGATTTTTGAACGCTACATCAGTCGGTTGAACTTCAATCAAGACAGCGTTTTTACGCGAGATAAAATGGGGCAGGGGCTATGGGAACGTCTCGTTGATGCCGATCAGAATGGCGATGATGCCTTCACCTTGGACGAA
>Ga0315320_10000489_pt1 | contig 32406 bp, 23 predicted proteins | sample M140m21515metaG_FD_203458 | JGI IMG/M metagenome (GOLD analysis project Ga0315320, IMG submission 203458) | Ammonia-oxidizing marine archaeal communities from Monterey Bay, California, United States - M1 40m 21515 | ecosystem: Environmental > Aquatic > Marine > Coastal | place: USA: California... | reverse complement strand
CGATTTGGGCCGGCGTGCACCACGGTAACACATACGGCGTTGCCGTTTGCATCATACACGCGGGTTTGCCCCAGTTTTTTGCCAATCAGACCGATCATCTCGTTAGAAAATTTTAATGTTAATGTCCACACCAGCCGGCAGGTTGAGCTTCTTGAGCTCATCCACGGTCGCCGGGGTTGGTTGCAAAATATCAATCAAACGCTTGTGGGTGCGTTGCTCAAAAGTTTCCTGGCTCTTCTTGTTCACGTGCGGCGAACGGGTCATGGTGAAGCGCTCGCGGCGGGTGGGCAGCGGAATCGGGCCAGCCACGCGGCTGCCGGTACGCTTCACGGTCTCCACAATCTCGGTGGAAGACTTGTCCAACACGCGGTGGTCGAAGCCCTTGAGTCTAATACGAATTTGTTGTCCTGCAGCCATGCTGTTTCCTTATTTCTTGGCCTTGTCCAAAATTTCCTCGGAGAGGCTGGAGGGCACCTGCTCGAATGTGTCCGGCTCCATGGAGTAGGAGGCGCGGCCGCTTGAGAGCGAGCGGATATCCGTGGCGTAACCAAACATTTGCGCCAGCGGAATCTTCGCAGTAATTACCGTGCCAGAAGGCTTGGAATCAATTCCCTGCACTTCACCACGGCGTCGGTTCATGTCGCCAATGATATCGCCCTGATATTCATCGGGGGTAGTGGCTTCCACCTTCATCATCGGCTCCAGCAGTACGGCCTTGGCCTTGGCCACGGCTGCTTTCATAGCCAGTATGCCGGCCATTTTGAAGGCGAGTTCATTGGAATCCACATCATGGTAGCTGCCATCGACGATCTTGATCTTCATGTCGATCAACTCGAACCCGGCCAACACACCGCCTTGAATGGTTTCGAGAATGCCCTTTTCCACCGCGGGGATGTATTCGCGGGGAATCACGCCACCCACAATCTTGTTTTCCACCTCCACACCGCTGCCCCGCTCGGTGGGCTCGAGGGTGATCGTGGCGTCGCCGTACTGACCGCGACCACCGGATTGCTTCTTGAAAAGGCCGCGACCTTCGGCGGCGGCGGTGATGGTCTCGCGATAGGCGATCTGGGGAGCGCCGGATTGCGCCTGCACTTTGAACTCACGCTTCAGTCGGTCCCGAATAATTTCGAGGTGCAGCTCACCCATGCCGGCCACGAGAGTCTGGCCGGTTTCCTCATCGGTGTAGCATTTGAAAGTAGGATCTTCCTCGGCCAATGCCTGCAGGCCAACCGCCATTTTTTCTTGGTCAGCCTTGGAATCGGGCTCGATGGCCATGGAAATCACGGGTTCCGGGAAGGTGGGCGGCTCGAGGCAGACATCAATGTCCGGCGTGCACAGGGTATCACCAGTTGTGATGTTACGAATGCCCACCAAGGCAGCGATATCACCGGCGTACACGGTTTCGACATTCTCCTGTTTGTCGGCCTGGATCATCATGATCCGATTCACACGTTCCTTTTTACGGGTCCGCGGGTTGTACATCGTATCGCCCTTACTGATCTGACCGCTATAAACGCGGAAGAAAACTAGCTTACCGGCGAAGGGGTCGGTCCACAGCTTGAATGCCAAGGAACAGAACGGCGCATTATCGTCGGCGGGAAATTCAGTGATATCGGTTTCATCATCCGGATCGGCACCGGCCTGCACATCCACGTCCAGCGGGGATGGCAGATAATCGATCACAGCATCCACCATCGGCTGCACGCCCTTGTTCTTGAAGGCGGAGCCACCCAGAACCGGTACGATTTCACCAGCAACGGTCAGGCGACGAATAGCCTGTTTCAGCTGCGTAGCGTCGGGCGTCTTGTCTTCGAGGAGCATTCCCATGACTTCCTCATCGCGGTCACCCACTGCTTCAAGTAATTCCTGATAGGCCATCTCGGCCGTTTCTTTGAGGTCGCCCTTGAGTTCCTCGACGTCAATCTTGGAACCAAATTCATCGGAAGGATCGTGGATCAGCGCCTTTTGGTTCACCACATCGATCATGCCCGTTAGGTTCTCCTCGGAGCCAATCGGAATGCCAACCGGATAAGCGGGCGCTCCGAGGCGTTCGCGCATCTCGCTCACCACATTGGCAAAATCCGCACCTGTGCGGTCCATCTTGTTGACGAACGCGATCCGCGGGACGTTATACTTAGTGGCCTGCCGCCAAACCGTCTCAGACTGCGGCTGCACGCCGGCCACGCCACAGAACACAGCGACAGCACCGTCCAGCACGCGCATGGAACGCTCCACCTCTGCGGTGAAGTCCACGTGGCCCGGGGTATCAATGATGTTCACGCGGTGCCCCACGTCGGACCACAGCTTGGTGGTGCCGTCATCGGCCTGCGTCCAGAAACAGGTGGTGGCGGCGGAGGTAATGGTAATACCACGCTCACGCTCCTGCTCCATCCAGTCGGTCACGGTGTTACCGTCGTGCACTTCACCGATCTTGTGGCTCAGGCCCGTGTAAAACAGGATGCGCTCGGTAGTGGTCGTTTTGCCGGCGTCAATGTGCGCGGCAATACCAATGTTCCGGGTGCGCTCCAGCGTGTACTCGCGGTTCGGCGAGTTCAACGCGCTGGTGTCTTTTTCTGCTACTGTTTCCATCTTCTCTATTCGACTAAAAAAAGCTCCGGGGAAAACGTCGCCCGGAGCGAATTCATCTGCAAATTGTCCTACCAGCGGAAGTGGGCGAATGCCTTATTCGCCTGCGCCATTCGGTGCACTTCATCGCGCCGCCGAATGGTGCTTCCTTCGCCCTCATAGGCTTCCATAATTTCCTTGGCCAAGGCGTTCCCCATCGGGGTGCCTTTGCGGGATTTGGCAAATTGTACGATCCAACGAAGGGCCAGCGCTTCGGAGCGTGCGCCGGTCACTTCCATGGGGACCTGATATGTGGCGCCGCCTACGCGACGGCTCTTAACTTCGAGGCGGGGTTTGGCGTTTTCCACCGCACGCTCCAGGACCTCCAAGGCCGTGGTGCCTTCCTGTTTTTCCACGATCTGGTCAAAGGCACCGTAAACAATCCGCTGGGCGACGCTGCGTTTGCCGCGTTCCATGATGGTGTTGACCAAACGGCCGACCAGCCGGCTGCCAAATTGGACATCCGGATAAATCTCTCGCTTAACTGCTCTACGTCGTCGTGACATCGTCTATTAAAGTTTTACTTCTTGTCTGCCTTCGGGCGTTTCACGCCGTACTTGGAGCGGCTCACACGGCGTTTCTCCACGCCTTGTGCATCGCGTTGACCCCGTACCACATGGTACCGCACGCCTGGCAAATCCTTCACCCGACCGCCGCGCACTAGCACAATGCTGTGCTCCTGCAAGTTATGACCTTCATCCGGAATGTAGGCGATGATCTCATGACCGTTGGTCAGGCGCACCTTGGCCACTTTCCGCATGGCGGAGTTCGGTTTCTTCGGTGTACGGGTATACACCTGCAGGCATACCCCTTGGCGGAAGGGACAATTCTGCAAAGCCGGAGATGTGCTCTTCTCCTTAATCCTCTTCCGCCCTTTGCGGATCAACTGGTTAATGGTTGGCATTTTATCTTAAATACCTTGCAAAAAAGCGCGTTACCGCGCTGTTTTTGGCTAACGGGGGCGGGATAATACCAAAGGTTATACCCAGTGCAATAAGTTTTATTACTTTTTTTCCAAAAAGTTTCTCATCACACTTTTTTTAGTCTCCTGTTCGGTGAAGACTAGCCCACTAACGGGTTCGGTTCCTCGGATTCCGGTGCCAACAACAGGTTGGTTTCCTCGTCCATTTCCACCGGATCCACCAGCGGTTTGAGGTTCATTTTACGGTGCCCATCAAATCCTGTTCCGGCCGGAATAATGTGACCCATGATCACATTCTCCTTAAAGCCGTGGAGGGTATCCTTCTTGCCAAGGGTAGCCGCTTCGGTCAGCACGCGGGTGGTGTCCTGGAAGGACGCCGCGGAGAGGAAGCTCTCGGTTTCGACCGAGGCCTTGGTGATGCCCAGCAACACCGGGCTTGCCTCTGCAGGTTGACCGCCCATCTCCTCGATGCGTTCGTTTTCGATTTCAAACGTCACCTTGTCGACCTGTTCACCCCACAGGAACGTGGTGTCGCCGGCCTCGGTAATGCGCACCTTGCGGAGCATTTGGCGCACAATCATTTCGATGTGCTTGTCGTTAATCGTCACACCCTGAAGGCGATACACCTCCTGCACCTCGTTTACGAGGAAGGCCTGTAACGCGTGCACGCCCAAGATATCCAGAATATCATGTGGCAAGATCGGGCCTTCAGTAAGCTGCTGGCCCTTCTTCACAAAGTCACCCTTAAACACAATACAGTGTTTACCGATCGGTACGAGGTGCTCTTCTTCCTCACCCGCTTCTTCGTTGGTAAGAATGAGGGAGCGTTTGCCTCGCACGATGGGACCGAAGTCCACCACGCCATCAATCTTGGCGATCTCAGCGGCATCCTTCGGCTGGCGAGCTTCAAACAACTCGGACACACGCGGCAGACCACCGGTAATATCCTTGGTCTTGGAGGTTTTCCGCGGGGTCTTGGCTAGCAAGGTGCCGGGAGCAATCTTGTCGCCTTCATCTACCGTCACGTGAGCGCCTGCCGGAATTGGGTAATCCGCCACGGCGTGACCCTTGGTGTCTTCCACAATCACTTGCGGATGGAGATCTTCCTTGTGCTCAATGATCACCATGGATTCCTGCCCAGTGGCCGCATCCAATTCGTGATCCATCGTCACGCCCTCGATAATATCGTGGAACACGATCTTACCGCCCTTTTCAGAGAGAATCGGCACATTGTACGGATCCCACTGCACAAAGGTTTTGCCTTTCTTGACGGGTTCCCCGTCAGCCACGGACAACACGGCGCCGATCGGAATATCATAATCCTCGACCTCCTCGCCGGTCTTGGGATCGAGAATTCTAACCCGACCGTTCTTGTTCAACACAATGTGGCTACCATCTTCAAGGCCCACAATTCGGAGGCCTTCGTATTTCAACACACCACCTTGGCGGGCGACGATTTCCGGCTGCTTAAAGACGGCGGACGCCGTACCCCCAATGTGGAAGGTACGCATGGTCAACTGCGTGCCCGGCTCACCAATCGACTGGGCGGCAATGATGCCAACGGCTTGACCGTGCTCGGCAGTATTGCCAGTGGCCAAGTTGCGACCGTAGCAGTGGGCGCACACTCCTTGGCGCACTTCGCAGGTGAGCACCGAACGAACCTTCACCTTTTCGATGTTGGCGTCTTCGATGGCGGCGGCTTTCTTCTCGTCAATCTCTTCACCGGCGCGCACGAAGAATTCATCCGGGTTAAACGGATTGATCACATCTTCGCAGGAGTGACGACCCACGAGACGGTCGGCGAGATGCACGACCTCTTCTTCGCCTTCATAAATGGCTTCGAGCCAAATACCGTTGTTCGTCTCACAATCAGTCACCTTAATGATTACGTCCTGCGCCACATCGACCAGCTTACGGGTCATATAACCGGAGTCGGCCGTCTTGAGTGCGGTATCCGCCAAGCCTTTACGCGCGCCATGCGTGGAGATGAAGTACTCCAACACGGTGAGGCCTTCGCGGAAGTTTGAGAGAATCGGTTTCTCAATAATGTCACCGCTCGGCTTGGCCATCAGGCCCCGCACACCGGCGAGCTGACGCACCTGCTGGCGGTTACCCCGCGCACCGGAATCCACCATGAGCGCGACGGGATTGTACTCGTCTTTGCCCTGGTTGATCTCGAGTGTCTCCAACATCACGTTGGAAATCTTATCCGTAGCGTGCGTCCAAATATCGATGATCTTGTTGTAGCGTTCACCCGGGGTGATCACACCCTTGCGGTACTGCTTCTCCACATCTTCAATTTCCTTTTGGGCGGACTTAATCTGCTGCCCCTTCTCGGCCGGGATGATCATATCATCGATACCGATTGAAGCGCCCGCTTTCGTGGCTTCCTTGAAGCCCAGCTCCTTGAGCTTATCCAGTGCCACTACGGTCCTCTTTTGGCCGGCAAATTTGTAGGAGTTCCCGATCAATTCACCGAGCTTGCCCTTGGCCACCGCGAAGTTCGGGAAACCAATTTCCTCGGGCCAAATTTCACTGAACACCACACGGCCGGCGGTGGTGGTGATTAACGCGGATTCCTTGTCGCCGTACACGGTGTCTTTGCCGCGATCCGGATTGGCCAAGTGAATACGTGAGTGATGATCAATATCCTCCTCATCTAGGGCGAAGAACACTTCGTCCATGTTCGCAAACAATGGAATGCGCTGCTCTTTCTTGTTTTTCCGGCTGGGCAGCTTGCGCGGCTCCACGGTGAGGTAGTAGGATCCCAGCGTGATGTCCTGCGTCGGCGTCATGATCGGCTTGCCGCTGGACGGGCTGAAAATGTTGTTTGGCGCCAGCATCAGCAGGCGGGTCTCCATTTGCGCTTCCACGGAGAGCGGCACGTGCACCGCCATTTGGTCGCCGTCAAAGTCCGCGTTGTACGCGGTGCAGACCAGCGGATGAACGCGGATGGCCGAACCTTCGATGAGCACCGGCTCAAACGCCTGCACGGACAAACGGTGCAGCGTGGGCGCACGGTTCAACATCACCGGGTGGCCCTTGGTCACCTCTTCCAGCACGTCCCACACCTCGGGCGTTTGGCGCTCGATGAGTTTTTTGGCCGAACGCACGGTATGCACGTAACCCAATTCCTTGAGACGGCGAATGATGAACGGCTCGAACAACACGAGCGCCATCTTCTTTGGCAGACCGCATTGGTTGAGCTTCAGTTCCGGTCCGATAACGATCACCGAACGACCTGAGTAATCCACACGCTTGCCGAGCAAGTTTTGGCGGAAACGACCACCCTTGCCCTTAAGCATGTCGGACAGCGACTTAAGCGCACGGTTACCCGCGCCGGTCACAGCCCGGCCGTGGCGTCCATTATCGAACAACGCATCTACCGCCTCCTGCAGCATCCGCTTCTCGTTACGAATGATGACCTCGGGGGTCTTCAACTGCATGAGGTTTTTCAAACGGTTGTTCCGGTTGATCACGCGGCGGTACAGGTCGTTCAAGTCCGACGTCGCAAAGCGGCCGCCTTCCAGCGGCACGAGCGGGCGCAGGTCCGGCGGAATCACCGGCAGCACACTGAGGACCATCCATTCCGGGCGCGTGGCGGATTCCTTGAACCCGTTGAAGAGCTTGATGCGCTTGGCGAGTTTCTTGCGAATCTGCTTGCTGCGCGTCTTGGTCATGGCCTCGTGCAATTCCTCGATACCCTGATCCAGATCAATTTGTTCGAGCGCCTTGAACACCGCCTCGGCACCCATCTTGGCGACGAAGGCACCGCCTTCATCAATGCTGTCGTTCGGTCCGTAGGTTTCCACGGCCTCGCGCATCTCCGCCTCGGTGAGGAGTTGATTGCGCTCCAGCGGCGTGTCGCCCGGATCGATCACGAGATAATCCTCGTAGTAGATCACGCGCTCAAGATGACGGCCAGTCATGTCCAGCATCAGGCCGAGGCGTGATGGCATACATTTGAAGAACCAAATGTGGCTGCAGGGCACGGCCAGCTCAATGTGGCCCATGCGCTCGCGGCGCACGCGGGCGAGAGTGACCTCCACACCGCAACGGTCACACACCACACCCTTGTACTTGATGCGCTTGTATTTGCCGCAGGAACATTCCCAGTCCTTAACGGGACCGAAGATACGTTCACAAAAGAGGCCGCCCTTCTCGGGTTTGAAGGTTCGGTAATTAATGGTCTCAGGGTTCTTAACTTCACCCTTGGACCAACGTCGGATGGTTTCCGGGCCGGCCACAGAGACCTGCACATAATCCACGAGGTTAACGCGCTCGAGTCCGAGCAATTCGCGGGCTGAATCGGTGCTTCTCATTATTTAAATATCCTTTTCAGTTTCAGGTCGGTTAGCTAGCGAGGGCGGCAAGGGTGTCATCAGCTTCGGAGCTGTCCCCCGTGGGATTGGTGTAGCCCACCTTCACTTCCAAGCCTAAGGATTCCATTTCCTTCACGAGCACGTTAAACGACTCGGGGATACCGGCGTCCAGCGTGTTATCGCCCTTCACGATATTCTCGTAAATACGGGTACGTCCCTGCACATCGTCCGACTTCACGGTCAGCAATTCCTGCAGGGTGTAGGCGGCGCCATAGGCTTCCATGGCCCACACCTCCATTTCGCCGAAGCGCTGGCCGCCGTACTGCGCCTTACCGCCCAGCGGTTGTTGGGTCACCAGGCTGTACGGACCCACCGCGCGGGCGTGAATCTTGTCGGCCACTAAGTGACCCAGTTTCAGCATGTAAATGTAGCCGACAACGATCTCTTGATCGAAGCGTTCGCCGGTTTGGCCGTCGTAGAGAAAGGCCTTGCCGTTTTCGCCCACCAACGGATCGCCCACTTGTTCTAGGTTTTGGTCCACTGCTTGTTGGAGATATTCGCGAATGCTTTTTTCACTAATACCATCAAAGATCGGCGTCGCGTAATGCAAGCCGAGTATTTTCGAAGCCCAGCCCAAGTGAGTTTCCAATAACTGCCCGACGTTCATCCGGCTAGGCACGCCCAGCGGGTTCAGGCAGATATCCACCGGCGTTCCGTCTTTCAGGAACGGCATGTCTTCCTCCGGCACGATCTTAGCGACCACACCCTTATTGCCATGGCGGCCGGCCATCTTATCACCCACCGACAGCTTGCGCTTCGAGGCGACGTAGATTTTGACGTTCTTCACCAAGCCAGTCTCGCCTTCGTCGCCCGCTTCCACGCGCTGCAGCTCGTCGTCATGCGCCATCTGCAGATCTTCGAAACGTTTACGGAAGGTATCGAGGATCTCGTTGATCTTGTTCCGGATGGGAGAAGGATCGATCTCGATCTTGTCGTAGCTCACTGCGAGTTTGCGCAGGAGGGTTTTGGTAATCTTGCGGTTGGACGGGATGATGATCTCGCCGGTTTCGCTGTTCACCACATCCAGCGGAATCTTTTCGCCGAGGAGAATGTTTGCCAGCGCTTCGGTGAGTTGCTCGTGCAATTCGGCGAGCTTCTTTTTGAACTCGTCCTGCACCTGTTTCTCCCCTTTGTTAGTGGCGGCGGGCTTGGCTACCTTCTCGTCCTTGGCCGACACCTTCACGTCCATCACAATACCAGTGGTGCCGCTGGGCACACGCAGGGACGTGTCTTTCACGTCCGCCGCCTTCTCACCGAAGATGGCTCGCAGCAGGCGCTCTTCGGGGGCCAACTCGGTTTCGCTCTTGGGCGTGATTTTACCCACGAGAATATCACCGGGCTTCACTTCAGCTCCCACACACACGACGCCATCCGGCCCGAGATCCGCCAAGGCTTCCTCGCCCACATTCGGAATATCACGGGTGATTTCCTCGGGACCCAGCTTGGTGTCCCGCGCCGCCACTTCGTATTCGGAAATGTGCACCGAAGTGAACACATCATCCTTCACGATACGCCGCGAGATGGTGATGGCGTCCTCAAAGTTGTAGCCGTTCCACGGCATGAACGCGACGAGCACGTTTTTACCGAGCGCCAGTTCGCCTTGATCAGTGGAAGGTCCATCGGCAATGACCTGGCCTTCCTTCACGATATCGCCGCGACTGATGAGCGGTTTTTGGTTAATGCAGGTTGAGGCGTTGGAGCGCTGGAACTTGCGCATCTCATACACCCACATGCCCGCTCCCGGATCATGCTTGTATTTGCGTTTGCCCTCGGGCATTTCACCGTCCTTGGTGATCACAATGCGATCGCCCGTCACCGAGGCGACCTTACCGTCCACCTCGGTTTTCACGACGGCGCAGGAATCCTGAGCGATGCGACTTTCCATGCCGGTGGCCACAAACGGCGCTTCGGCTTCCAGCAACGGCACTGCCTGGCGTTGCATGTTTGAACCCATGAGTGCGCGGTTCGCATCGTCATGCTCCAGGAACGGAATAATGGCCGCTGCCACGGACACGAGCTGTTTCGGGCTCACGTCCATGTAATTCACTTCAGCCGGTGGCACGTCGATAAAGTCGCCCTTGCGGCGGCAGGTTACGCGCTCGGTTTGGAACACGCCCTTGTCATCGATCAGCGCGTTGGCCTGAGCCACAATATATTTCTCTTCAGCATCCGCGGTCAGGTAATCAATTTTTGCGGATACCTTGCCCTTCACCACCTTCCGGTAGGGTGATTCGATAAACCCGAAATCGTTCACGCGGGCAAACGTAGCCAACGACGCGATTAGGCCGATGTTCGGTCCTTCGGGCGTTTCTATCGGGCAAATACGGCCGTAGTGCGAGGGGTGCACGTCGCGCACCTCAAAGCCGGCGCGGTCACGGGACAATCCTCCCGGGCCCAACGCGGACAAGCGGCGCTTATGAGTGGTTTCAGCCAGTGGATTGATTTGATCCATGAACTGACTAAGCTGGCTGCGGCCGAAGAAATCGCGAATTACCGCGCTCAAGGCCTTCGGGTTCACCAGCTTGGTCGGCGTCATCGTGCCCGTTTCCTGATCGAACAACGTCATCCGCTCTTTCACGAGGCGCTCCGTGCGGGCCAAGCCCACGCGGCATTGGTTGGCGACCAACTCACCCACCGTCCGCACACGCCGCGAACCGAGGTGATCAATATCATCCAACACACCCTCACCCATCTTGAGCTTGAGCAAATAACGCGTGGCTTCAGCCAAGTCATCTTTGGTCAGCGTGCGAGACTCCTCCGGATCATTAAAGTCCAGCTTCTGGAATATCTTGTAACGACCTACCCGACCCAAATCATAACGTTTAGGATCGAAGAACAGGCGTTTGAGCAGGGCGCGGCTATTGGCCACCGTAGGCGGATCGCCCGGGCGTAATCGGCCATAAATCTCCTTGAGCGCTTCCTCTTCATTGTGCGCGGGATCCTTCTTCATGCACTTGATGATAAGGCCCTCGTCACGGGAGATATTCACCACACTCACCTTGGTGGTGCCAGTGGTGGAAATTTGCTTGAGTACGGCGCGCGACAGCGGCTCAAAGGCGCGGGCCACAATCACGTTTTTCTCCTGGTCCTCAATGTCCTGCGTTAGCACCAAATCCGCGAGTTTGTCATGCTTCTCCACCTTCTTGAGGCTCATCTCCTCGATGTCGTAGAACATCTCTAGAACCTCACGGTCTGTGCCCTTGGAACCATCGTCCTTCAAGAAACATAGCGCGCGGAAGAAAGTGGTGATCAGAAACTTACGACGCCGCTTCTTGCGGTCCAGATACACGTACAACAGATCGTTGGTATCAAATTGCGCTTCAAACCACGAACCGCGGTCCGGGATGATCCGGAACGAATACAGTGTCTTGCCGTTGGCATGCGTGGAGGTCTCGAAAGCCAGCCCCGGCGACCGGTGCAACTGGCTCACAATAACGCGCTCCGCGCCATTGATCACGAAGCTGCCCGATGGGGTCATCAGGGGTATCTCGCCCATGAACACTTCCTCTTCCTTGACCTGCTTACCCTCTTTGAGATGGAAGGTAACGTACAGCGCGGCCCCGTAGGTGCCACCATCGTCCAGCGACTCAAGCCACGTTTGCTTGGGCGGACGTATCGCGTAGCTATGAAAATCTAAAGTGATACTACCGTCGTAACTCTCGATCGGGAACACTTCCTTAAAAACGGCTTCCAAACCGTCCTCAACGCGCTTGGTCTTGTCCGCTCCCATCTGGAGGAACTCCGCGTACGATTTCTTCTGGATCTCGATCAGGTTCGGAAAGTCGATGACTTCCTTGATCTTACTGAAGTTAATGCGTTCCCGTTGTGTAGCTGCCATATCGCCAATCTTTATGTTGCCGGCCCTCACCGGCGGGGTTTCCCCGTTTCCCGAATCGTGATTCGGAAAAATGTTTTGCCCTGTGTTCAAGACGGTCCGCAGACCGCGTGTTGTTTGCCCCGTTGCACATAAAACGGGGCTGTCGGTGGCGGCCGTAGCCGCCACCGATGCCCGTGAATTCGGTTACTTGACCTCGACCTTCGCGCCGGCTTCCTCGAGCTTCTTCTTGGCCTCTTCGGCCTCGTCTTTGCTCACGCCTTCGAGAAGGGCTTTTGGTGCGCTCTCCACGAACTCCTTGGCTTCCTTCAAGCCCAAGTCGCTCTTGATGCCGCGCACGGCCTTGATGGCTTGCACCTTGTTACCACCATCTCCGAGGAGAACGACGTCGAAGGAATCCTTCTCCTCCGCCGCACCAGCGTCGCCGCCAGCAGGAGCTGCCACGGCCACGGCTGCGGCCGGCGCTGCTGCGCTCACGTCCCATTTTTCCTCGAGTTGTTTCACCAAGTCAGCCGCCTCAATTACGGTCAGGCTGCTCAGTTCTTCTACAATCTTGTCCAGATCTGCCATTGTCTTGTCCTTTGTTGTTGGTCGTCTCGTCGCCCTCCCAGCGGGGAGGATTTCAGTGCGCCGCCTGCGTCCCGACGATTTACTGTTGTCTCACTCACCTCCGCCACCCGGCGGGGATGAAATTCTTTTCATTTATTCGCCCTTGTCCACGCGAGCCTGAATGGCACGGGCCACCATGCTGGCCGGGGTGTTGACCACGCGGGCCAACTGGGTGGCCGGCGCCTGCAGCACGCCCAGCAACTGGGAGCGCAACACCTCGATGGAGGGAAGATCCGCGATGCGAATAACAGCATCTGCCTCAAGGCGTTCCTCGCCAACGAAGCCAAAACGAATCTTCGGTTTCTCGGCACTCTCGGCGAATTCCTTCACCACTTTGGCGGCGGCGGAAATATCCGCTTCCCCGGTGATGATCGCCAGCTGGCCGCTCAGGGCACCCTTGAGTTCGCCCACACCAGCCTCGGCGGCGGCGGCGACGAATACGGAGTTTTTCACCACGTGAATCTCCGCATTCACTCCGCGGAGTTTGCCGCGCAGATCCTCGAACTCGGCTACGGTGATGCCTTTGTACTCGGTGGCGATAAAGAACGGCGATTCGTTTAGCCGCTCTACGTATTCGTCAGTCAGAAATTGTTTTTCAGCACGCATGATATTGTTCCTCGGTTAGCCGAGATTAGCGATCTCCTTGAGATCCAGCTTCACACTGGGACCCATGGTTGTGGAAATGGCTGCGGACAACAGGTAGTTGCCCTTGGTGGAATCGGGCTTGGCCTTCATCACGGCGGTCAACGCGGCTTCGGCGTTTTCCAATAGTTTCGCAGCATCGAAGCTGATCTTCCCCACGGGAAAGGCAAGGTTGGCGCTCTTGTCCACCTTGAACTCCACGCGGCCGGCTTTCACTTCGCCCACTGCCTTGGCGAGGTCTTCGGTCACGGTGCCGGCCTTGGGGGTCGGCATCAGGTTGCGTGGGCCGAGCACGCGGCCAAGCTTGGCCACACCGGCTTTCATGGCTTCAGGAGACGCCACGGCCACATCAAAACCCGTCCAGCCGCCCTCAACCTTTGCAATGAGTTCCTTCAACCCCACGTGATCCGCGCCGGCTTTCTTGGCGGCATCCGCTCCGGGGCCATCGGGCGCGAAGACCGCCACGCGCACAGTCTTGCCGCTGCCGTTGGGCAACGCCACGGTGCCGCGCACCATTTGATCGGAATGTTTAGGATCCACGCCCAGACGCAGCGACAGGTCGACCGATTCGTCGAACTTGGTGCGAGGGAATTTCCCAAGGGCGTCAACGGCGTCCTTCAAAGAAACGGTTTCCCCACCGTTCCGGGCCTCGAGGGCTTGTTTGTATCGTTTGCTAGGCATTGTAGGGGTGCGGTGCAGACGGGCTCACGCCCTCCCGCGGTTTGGTTTAAAATCTAGTCGACCACATCGATGCCCATACTGCGGGCGGTCCCGGCAATAATGCGGGCGGCTTTTGCCTCATCAAATGCGTTAAGGTCGTTCTTCTTTTTCTCCGCGATTTCGGCGACCTGGGCCTGAGTCACTTTGCCGACCTTTTCCTTGTTCGGCACTCCGGAGCCAGAGGCGATACCGGCAGCTTTCTTGAGCAGATCCGAGGCCGGCGGGGATTTCAGGATGAAGTCGAAGGACTTGTCCTGGTACACGGTGATCACCACCGGCACGATGCTGCCCGCCATATCCTGAGTCTTGGCGTTGAACTCCTTGCAGAATGGCATGATCGGCACACCGAGTTGACCCAGAGCCGGGCCCACGGGCGGTGCCGGCTTGGCGTCGCCGCCGGGAATCTGCAGTTTGATTTGTCCGATTTCTTTTTTCGCCATGGTAAATTAATCCTGTTGTGGGTTTATTGTTTTTCCACCTGCCAATACTCAAGCTCCACCGGGGTGCTGCGGCCGAAAATATCGATGGTCACCTTTAGCTTGCCGGCTTCGGCATCAATTCCCTCCACCGCTCCGGTGTAGCTCTGGAACGGGCCATCGTTGATCTTTACCACTTCGCCGATCTCGAAATTCACCCTCGGCTTTTCACTCTCTTCAGCCTCAGTGATCTGGGTCTTGATCGCCTCAATTTCTTCGGTGGGTGTCGCAATCGGGCGTTCTCCGCCCAAAAATCCAATGATGCCCAGCGTGTTCCGCACGAAATCCCACGGGGTAGGCAGCAACCGCTTCTCTTCATCATACAGTTTCATCTGGATGAAGATGTAGCCGGGGTACAGTTTGCGTTGGGATACCTTCTTGGTGCCAGCGCGCACTTCCACCACTTTTTCCATCGGCAGGAGAATCTCGTCGATATACTCGCCCATCTCCTCCTCGATGATGCGTTTGTGCAGGCTTTTCTCGGCCTTCATTTCCTGGCCGGACAAAGTCTGAATGGTGTACCACTCGTTAGGCATCGCTCGTAATTCCTTTCGCGTTACTTGGTTGTATTAAACAACAAAGTATCGCCGTTCAATAGTGCACCCCAGATGATCTCGCGCACCACAAAATCCGCCGCCACGGTAAACGCCGCCAGTAGCGCCGAAGAGAGCAGCACCACGACAATGTGTTGCTTCAACTCATCCCGGGTCGGCCAGGTGGCCTTGCGCAATTGATCGCGCGTTTCGTTAATGTATTTCTTGATGGCCTCCACCTTGCCGGTGCGCCACAGAATAAGGAACACCGCCACAATGAGAGCCGGCCAAAACACCGACCAAAACTCCACACCACCGGCACCACTACCGTCATTCGATTCCTCCGCCCCCATTTGCTTGGCCGCATCGGGTTTCGTTTCGGTAATAGTCACCGGCGAGGCATTGCTCGTGGCGCCGATACCGGTTACCGGTGCGGCGTTCGTCTGCGTTGTATTTGCGTCTGCCATCTAAATTCGCTTCTCTAACTACAATCCCGTTTTGGCGGAGGGGGAGGGATTCGAACCCCCGTTGGCTTGCGCCAAAGCGGTTTTCAAGACCGCCGCATTCGACCACTCTGCCACCCCTCCGTCACTGTCCGGTACTGGCACGGCGAGAGGGAGTCGAACCCCCAACCTGCGGTTTTGGAGACCGCTGCTCTACCAATTGAGCTATCGCCGTCCAATAAACCCGGAGAGCGGGGGCCGACGCGGGGTTTCCCCCGCGCCGGCGCAAAGTGTTCCGTGATTAGTCCTCAATGCCTGTCACACGACCCGAGCCAATGGTCCGGCCGCCTTCGCGAATCGCGAACGTCAAGCCTTCCTCCATCGCTACGGTCTGGTGCAACTCTACCGCGATCGAAACGTTGTCGCCCGGCATCGCCATCTCGACATCGTTCTTGTCGTCGCTATCCCGCAGCGCATGGATGCTGCCGGTGATGTCCGAGGTGCGGAAGAAGAACTGCGGACGGTAGCCCTTAAAGAACGGCTTATGGCGTCCACCCTCTTCCTTATTCAGCACATAGATCTGCGCCTTGAATTTCTTGTGCGGAGCGATGCTGCCCGGCTTGGCCAATACCTGGCCACGGAGCACATCACCCTTCTTCTGTCCGCGGAGCAGCGCGCCCACGTTTTCACCCGCACGGGCTTCACCCAGAAGTTTGCGGAACATTTCGATGTCGGTCACGGTGGTGGTCACCGTATCTTTGAGACCCACGATCTCAATTTCCTCCATCTTCTTGATCACACCGCGTTCCACACGTCCGGTGGCCACCAGACCGCGACCTTCAATGATGAAGGTATCCTCAATACACATGAGGAAGGGCTTGTCTTCGTCGCGGGCCGGCTCAGGGATGTGATCGTCCAGCGCTACAAGGAGATCCTTGATGGCCTTAACCCACTGTTCCTCACCCTCCATAGCGCCAGTAGCGCTACCGCGGATGATCGGCACATTGTCGCCGTCGAAATCATACTTGCTGAGTAGATCGCGAACCTCCATCTCGACGAGCTCGTACATTTCCTCGTCATCGATCAGGTCGCACTTGTTCAAGTACACCACGATCTTCGGCACACCCACCTGCTTGGCGAGCAGCACGTGCTCGTTGGTTTGGGGCATCGGACCGTTGGAAGCATCCACCACCAGGATCGCGCCGTCCATCTGGGCGGCACCGGTGATCATGTTCTTCACATAATCGGCGTGCCCTGGGCAGTCCACGTGGGCGTAGTGACGCTTCTCGCTCTCGTATTCCACGTGCGACACAGCAATGGTTACGGTCTTGGAATCATCACGCACGGTGCCACCTTTGGTGATATCCGCGTATGATATTGGGGTTGCCATTCCATCTTTGGCCTGCACTTCCACAATTGCCGCGGTGGTGGTGGACTTACCATGGTCCACGTGACCAATCGTACCGACGTTCACGTGGGGTTTGCCTCGTACGAACTCTTCTTTAGCCATGTCGCTTTCTTATCGTTTAGTGTTTCTTGTTATTATGGTTGTTCAAACTGGAGCCCTTGACCGGGGTTGAACCGGTGACCTCGTCCTTACCAAGGACGCGCTCTACCGACTGAGCTACAAGGGCGACCCAACTTAAAATGTCTTTTTTCCCGCCGAAAAAACGATAAAATCCCCGCGCCACTTTTTCTCTTCTTTGAGCAAAAGTGGCTGAGGTTCTGACGTATTTTCGGCCAAAAACACCCTTTCAGGCGCAATTGGCGGGAGCGGGAAAATACAGCCTAATCCCTTGTGGTCAATATTTTTTTACTTTTTTTTCCACAAATCCCCCGATCTGGGTGGTTCAGGCTCGCCCAAGGCCCGGGCCGCATTGCGGAAATGAACCTTGGCAATTTGCCCCAAAACAGCGGATCCCTGTGTTTCCACCAGTTTTTTGGCTGCTTCATCCACCGGTTTCCCGCCACCTTTTGGCAGTAAAATACCCATTTTATCGCTTAATTCGTCCATTTTCTGGACAAAAACGTCTCGAGCAAGAATCGAAGCACCGGCCACCGCCAAGTCTTCTTCGGCTTTATGCCGCTGAATCAGCTCCAATTCCCGGCCCAATTCCATCAATGCATCGGCCACTGTGCTCTTACTGCGGGCAAATTGATCGCTAATCGCCCGTTCCGGTGGTGGTTTCATTTCGGAGCCGCGTTCCAAGAGGTTTTCGATCACGCGCGCGTGCCCCCAAGCCAGCATCTTGTTAACCGTCCGCATTTTATTGTGCATCCGGTTATAGGTCTCCGGCCCAATCGGCACCACCGTCCACAGGCAGCCAGGCGTTTCCCGAATGATTCGGGCCAGCTCCGCCACGCGTTTGTCGCTGGTCAACCGCTTGGAATCCTTGATGCCCTGCTCCTGCCAATGGCGCACCACCGCTTCATTCACGTAAACGCCCGCGATCACCAGGGGCCCGAAGAAATCGCCTTTGCCCGATTCGTCCACACCCAGACGCGGGCGGATGAAGTCTGGATCAATCTCCGCCTCATACCCCAGCCGGGCTTCTTTGAGGATCTCCGGCTCCAGCACAAACTCCACAAATTCCCGTGTGCCCTTGCCCTGCACCAGCAGCTTGCCGCTGGTATAAAAATTTACGTTTAATTTTTCACGATGTCCAGCAAAGCGCGTGTGCGGCACCGTGCGCATTTCGTAATTATGCGACAGTAGATGCGCCTCTAGTTGGGCCGCCTGGTCCTCGGTTAATTTACAGGTGTAGGAATTGAGCTCCCGTTCCGCCATTACTTCTTGTCCAACACCTTGATCTCCACCTTGCGAAACTCCACCGGATGACTCTCGGACTGCAGCGAGATGTAGCCCTCGCCTAGCGCCAACTGTTTTCCTTTGATGAGCTTTTTTGCATCGCCATCGGCTGGATCATATTGCGGCTGGGTGTAGCGCATCACGCGTTCGCCGTTCACGAAATGCTCAATGACCTCAGCTCCGCGTACTTCCACTTCCACCGTAACCCATTGATCACCTGGAAAGGTCTTGGACGCGCTACTGAAGCAATGGCGTGTTTGCAGTTTGCCGTCCATCACCACGTTCGTGCCAGGAGTGCAGAGATTGGCCGTGGTGCGTTTTCCTGTTTCCTTGCCGCCCAGCAACTGCACTTCAATGGACACCGGAAAATCCTGATCCACCGCCATGCTTTTGGGATCCTGACAATGCAGCATAATGCCGCTATTCCGCCAAGCCCAGCCGGGACCGCCCTTCAACTGCTCCTCCACAAACCGGTACTCCAGTCGAATCCGATAATGAGAATATTTCTTCTCATAAAAGATGTGCCCGAACTGTTCATCGAATTGCTCGTACCCCTTGTAGCCCACTTTCATCAATCCATCCTCCACTCGAAAGGTGTTGTGCAGGTTCTTGCCCACGGGCTGCCCTTTGATCTTAGGCGTCCAGCCATCCAGATTTTTGCCGTTAAAGATCGAAACCCATTCCGCCGTCCAGACCGTGTTGGAACCGGCACAAATCAGAGCCACTAAAAGAATGAAGTGCATGCCCCTGTCTACACCAGCCAACCGCCTGTGCAACGGAAAATATTTTGACAACCCGTTCCCTGTACCCCAACGCTCGGCCGTGTCCCAGACACCTGCACAACGCAAAGCCCGCCGTTTGGTGCCACGACTCCTTTCGTGGTACGGCGAGCATGCCCGGGATCTGCCCTGGCGGCGCACGCGCGATCCCTACGCCATCTGGATCTCCGAGATCATGCTGCAACAAACGCAGGTGACCACCGTGATTCCGTATTGGGAACGCTGGATGCGCGCCCTGCCGACCGTCAGCCATCTCGCCCGGGCAAATCCCGAACGCGTCCTAAAACTCTGGGAAGGGCTGGGCTACTATTCCCGAGCCCGCAATCTTCAGGCGGCCGCGCGGCAAATTCACAAAGATCATCAGGGCCAATTTCCAAACACCCCCGAAGCCATCCGTGCCCTGCCCGGCATCGGTCGTTATACCGCCGGCGCCATCAGCAGCATCGCCTTCAACCTCCCCGAGCCGATCGTGGACGGCAACGTGATCCGCATCCTTACCCGCCTGTTTGGCCAACGCGAGGATCCCAAGGCCAAGGCCCTGCAAAATGAACTCTGGTCTCTGGCCGAAACCCTTGTGCGCCATACCGAAGATTGCGCCGCGCTCAACCAAGCCCTCATGGAGCTCGGCGCCACCGTATGCCACCCTCGCTCGCCAAACTGCTCAGACTGCCCCGTAAAACGCAGCTGCAAGGCCCGCAAGGAAAACGCCACCCACCTGATCCCCACTGCACCGCCTCGCGCTCGCACAGAAGCCCGAAGTATCGAGGTTTATTGGATCGCTCGAGGCAACCGGATCCTGCTGCAAAAACGGCCAAAAGGATTTCACAATGCCGGGTTTTGGGAACTCCCCAACAACGAAACCGGCCCCAGCATTCCGCTGCCGCCCCAATCTGAGCCTCTCACCACCGTACGGCACACGATTACCAAGTACCGCATCCAACTCATGGCTTACGCCGTTACCAAGCCCCGCGCCCTCAAGGGCCGCTGGTGCCGTCGAGACGAATTGGAGTCTCTTCCCATTACCGCCGCGCACCGAAAACTTTTGCGGCAATTGCCTGCGCCTAACGAGGCAGCACAAACAACTGCGTAAAATAAAAGCGGCCGCTGGGGCTCTTGGCGCCCGCGAGACCGGTATGGGTGAAGCGGGGATCCTCCATGGCCAGCCGATGTTTGGGGCTGTTTAACCACGAGTTAAACGCCCGTGCCGCCGGATCGGCGTTGCCGTAATTGTACGCCACCGTCCGGTAAGGCATGAAGCGGCCGATGGCTGTGGCGCGATGTTTGAAACCCCGATGACTAACCGCCCCTCCCTGAGCCATGCTCGCGCTATGCCACCGGGCCACTCGGGAAATCCGATTGTCCAAGGTCAGCCGTGCCAACCCCAGCGAGGCCCGATGCGCGTTAACCCGGTCGCGCGCTTGTTGAATAAGCTGCTCGAATTCAGCGGCGTCTTCATGAGGTTGCAGCGCGGGGTCGATCGTGCGCGCCCCTCCGCCGGCCGGCCCTGCACAACCGCTGGCACCCAGCAGCAGACTGCAGAGCAAACTAACGCTGATGAATTTCAATATCATTAATATTGAAATAGTCCACGCGTTTATCTTTGCGCACCCCATCGACATCCACCTGAACCACGCAATGGTCCGACTCCGTTTTGGAAACGCGATACAGGGAATACTCTTCGCCCGTTCGAACTCGTATGAAAAGCTGATCGGTTTGTCCTTCCGGGTTGAGCTTGAGAAACCGCGCTAGCTCGGTTTGGAAAAATTTTTTATTAAACTTGTTGGTCGCATTGCTGAAACTGGCAAGCACCACTGGCCCCGCCGGGGCAGCCGAAGGGGGGGGGGGAGGCGTACCAGTTGCGCCACCAATCATGCCCGGCACCTGCACCACCGACATCCAATTTGCGCAGCCTTCATACCAAGCCTGATCGGTGGGCAGGATCTGGCCGCGCTTCAAATACTCGCGTGCTTCCTCAAGGGGATACGGCCCGAAAGCCTGCCCATCCCGATTGAAATGCAGCAACATGCGGGGAGTCTGTGGTGGGAACGTGGGGATGGCAACGGAAATAGCCCCGGAAAACAGCCAACCAATACCCTGCCCGCGAATCAATTGAGCATCGACAGCACGAAGCTTTTTTGATAGATAATCGGGCATGAAATCCCGTGGTTTTTCCATGACAGTGGTGGCGTGTCTACTCATAGCAACTCCGAGTGAAGCCCGAGAACGGCTGAAGGATGGATCCACCGAGGCGATGATAGCTGAGGCTGTCGTCCGCCCGTTGAGCCTCGCAGGCACTGTACTAGGCGGTGCGATGTACGTGATTTCCTGGCCGTTTGCCAAACTGGGCAAGACGGATACCGCCGAAGCCAAACGGCATTTACTGGACAAACCTTACGAAGCAACCTTCAAGCGGCCGCTCGGCGATTTCAAGCGCTTGAAGGAAATCAAAGAGGAACGTTAAACGGTGGTTATGCCTGAATCATCCCGCATGGAAGAGAAACCCCGCGTGGATCGCAGCGAAGAGCCGGCCACGATTGAATCCAACCAACCCAAGGCACATAGTGAGTCGCCCCGGACCAGTGTGCTGTCAATCCTGTGTGTGTTCTGCGCTTCATTAGGTTTTTTCCTACTGCCGGCGATTGCAGCCGTGCCGTTGGGTGTCGGAGCCTTGCGCACTATTGACGCCAGCAAAGGCCGTTTGCGCGGTCGGCATCTGGCAGTGGTGGGATTGTGCGTGTCGGTGGTTGCCTTATCCCTATGGTTCCTGTTCTTCGCAGTGACTTGGGCAGGAATAAACCTAGTGAGCGGTTTGTTCGAAATGCTGATGGTACCCTTTGGGTAAGGCTATTTGTGCCTGCCGTTACCCGGCTCTTTGTCGGCTGGAACCTCGGGGGTGGCATCCTGATAGGCGTTCAACGGGAAATTCTCCTTACCAATCCGGGCATTGCCCAGAACGCGTAAATTACGAACAGCTTGCCGGCTTCGGATGAGAGCGCTTTGGGCTTCCTGTTTAACCATCGTCTTCTTAGCTTTTTCAGCCACCTCCGTGTTGCGACTGATAAGAGGCTTAGGCAGAGTAACTCGACGGGGTGGCACCCCGGTAATCGGAACGGACTGCAATCCCACTTCAGCGGCATTGTCCCGTTTTTGTGGCCACGCCTGACCGGTGAGTTGATGATCTAGAGTCGCTTCGATCACCACCACTTGCCGCAGGGTGTTGTTCGTGCCGCGTGCCCGGAAATAAAACTGACCGACTGGCAGGCCCGCAGCCAAGGCCTTGGCGGGTTGGCCTGGTTGCTTCAATTGATTTAGGCCTTTAGCCGACATCGCATTCTGGGCAATCGACGCATTGGGTGCGGACGGTGCTCCCGAAGCCACGCCATCACCGTCCAACGCGGAATCCGCTGCAGCATACGATTCCTCATTGATCACCTGACCGGTGTAGACCGAGCCATCTTGATCCAGAATACGTACTTCCTGCCCCTGCCGTTCGATTTGGAAATTCGCCAACACGGCCGTGGGCAAATTCCGATTCTCCTTGCGGGCAGTATTCTCAGCGGAAAGCTGCTGAAAGTTTTGCCGCAGCTCAGCGAGATTCTTGTAAAACGTGGGATTCACTTGGCGCACCTCGGTCGTCAAAGCGCCGCCGGACGCGCTACGCATGGATGCTTCGCCTGGTGCGACGGGCGGGCGCGGCACCACGGGCGAGGTGTCCTCAGGCGGAGGCGGAGACGGTATAGTTTCCGCGCTTAGATTCATGCTTTGACCTTGGGCTTTGGCTTCGGGCAGGGCAGAAAAACCGGCCTGCTCAGCTTCCACAGTATCCGCTTCCTCGGCCCGCGCTTCTTCGGGCACCTCATCGTCAAGGGAAAACGCAGCCATATCCGTGGTGCTTTCCGGATGGGAATTACCAAGGTCCAGTGAGACCACGACGGCCACGGCACCCACCGCGCCAGCGAGTGTCCACGTCCACCATGCGGACCAGCCACCTTCGGTCGCCACTTCTGACGCACCGTTTTTCTGTGGATACACACGGCTCACTTCCCCCTGCAACAGCGTGCGGGTGGCTTCTTCCAACTCGATCGGTTCATCCAGTTCCTGACGGCGTTTTTCGGCGTAGGCCTCCAGCCAGGGCTCGATTGGATCGGGCTTTGGGTTGTTCGGTTTTTCCGACATTCCTTATCCTTTAGACGGCAAAACGCCATTTTCCTCCCGAGAAAAAATTCGGCGCAGCACGGTTTCGAGTTTGCCTCGGCATTTGCTGAGGCGAGAACTCACGGTTTTTTCATTCAAATCCATCTCGGCACTGATCTCCTGATAATTCAAATCACCAAAATATCTCAGCTCCAAAATTTCCTGACAGGGCTCACCTAGCTCATGCAAAGCCTCCCCCACCAGTCGCCATTTTTCATCACGCATCATCTCGCCATCAGGCGAAGGCAAGATGCTAGTCGGATCAATCAGTCGGTTGCCATCCTCATCTTCAGCTTGCAGCGACAACGGCACCTGACCACCGCCGCGTTTGGCCGCCACTTGTTTGGCGCGGTAATCTCTCGCCTTATTGGCCGCAATGCGAAACAGCCAGGTTTGCAACCGGCTCTTACCGCCAAAGCGATCGAGATTTTTGACCACAGAGAGAAATACCTCCTGACACACCTCGTCGCAATCCTCACGCGTAAAGGTACTGGAGAGTTGGAACACATAACGCCCCACTGCCGCATAATGCTCGGCAAAGAGCTCATCCCACGCATCGGGCTCACCGGCCTGACAGCGCTGGATCAACTCGCGTTCCAGGGTCACATCCATCACCTCGAATTTAAACTGTGATAGTTGAACAATCCAGCATGTAAAAAAGGGAGGATGTCATAAGGATATCCCGTCCATTTAACATGTCCTTAGAACAACCAATGATTTTGACTGGCCCTGAAACTTGGTCTTGCCATAATAGCCTACGTTCACCCCTGCGTGTCATGAAAAAGACTCTTGCCCTATTGTTCTGTGCCGTTACCCCAATTCTTGCCCAGGAAGGCACACCTCCCAAGCTCGGGCCAGTGGAAGTGCACGCCGTGCACTACGACGCCAAGCTCTCCAATGAAGCCGCACAATTCACGGCAAAACTGACGCTCGAATGCACCAACCGCGTAGCCACCCCGTTGCCGTTGTTCGAGGGGGAGTTGGCAGTCGTGAATCCCAATCTGCCCGAGGGGCTGCGACTGGCGCGTCTGGCCAAAGGCTACCAGATCATCGTCGAAAAAGCCGGCCGCTATGAAGTTCAGCTCGAGCTGCTCGCACGCATCACCGAAACCGCCCCGTGGCATTCGGTCACTTTCAGTGGTCCCGCCGCCACCATCGGCAAAATTACCGCCCAAGCCGAAGGCGACGGCACCGAACTGGAACTCCTCAGCGGTACGCCCTTGCCCCGCACGGGCAACGATCGGTCCACCGTGCGCGGTGCCTTGGGCCAGGATCGCTCCGTGAATCTCCGCTGGCAAAGCCGCGTGACTCGACAGGAACGCCGCGCCCTATTGATCGCCAATACCACCAGTACCATTCACATCAACCCCACCGAGGCGCGGTACCACACCACGCTGGCTTATGATATCCTTCAAGGCTCCCCCACCAACCTCACGGTGCGCCTGCCCAAGGAGCAATCTATCACCAAGATCGAGGGACAAAACATTCGCGACTGGCGCGTCATCACAGTCGAGGAAGATCAAACGCTAACCATTGATTTCGTTCAACCCCAGCCCAAGGCCTACACGCTGGCCATCCATTCCGAACAGGCGATAACACAAACGGCCAGCCTGTTCCCGCCCGAGCCCCAAGGAGTGGAGCGCGAAGGCGGACGCGTGGTAATCACCGCCGAAGATGTCACCGTGGAAACCGGTAAGGTACAGGGCTTGCGCCAGGCCAATGTAGCTCAGGGGCAAGTGGGCGCATGGCAGTATTTCGGCCGCACACCGTTTGTCCTGCCCATCACCACCCAACGTATCAAACCGCGCGTAAACCTCACCAGCACCGTTTCTGCGAATCAGGGCGAAACCCGCCTTTTGGCCACGCATCACCTCACGTTACAGGTCGAGAAAGCTGGCATTTACAATCTGACCTTGAATTCCAAACAACTCACTGGCGACGATGCCTTTACCGTGAGCAATGTCGCCAGTAACGGGCTAATGGATTGGAAACTGGATCCGGACAGTGGTCAAATCACCCTGCTTTACACCAGCCGCGTTCTCGGGGCCCAACCGGTGCAAGTGGTGCTCGAGAAACCGGCCGGTGAATTTCCCGGAACCTTTACTGTGCAACCGCTGCGTCTGGGGGCCACCGAAAAAGAGCCCTTCGATCTCGGCCGCGAATCGGCCACCGTGAATGCCCGTGGCGCACGCGGCCTGCAACTCAAGGCCACCGAGAGCCAACAAACGCGTGAAATCGCTGGAGGCCAAGCCGTGCTCGCCTTTGCCTCCACTCAGGCCGATTGGAGCGTTACCTTTGGCGTGGAGAAACTCGACGCACAGATAATCGCGGAGGTGTTCAACCTCGTCACCGTAGGCGATGGCCTTCTCGGTGGCAGCGCAACAATCCGGTTTGGCATTCTGAATCAAGGCGTCCAGGAATTTCAGGTACGCATACCCTCTACGAACCAATGGAAAAACGTCCTTTTCGTTGGCTCAAATATCCGCAAGACCGAGTCCATCTACAACGCCGAAGCCAAGGCGATGGATTGGACCATTCGGTTGCAGGAAAAAGTCTGGAACGGTTACACCCTCGTGGTGAGCTACGACAACCAGTTTGAACACGATCAGGCAACACTCCAACTCGGTGGCGCGCACCCCTTGGGCGTCAAACGCGAGACCGGTTTCCTCGCTCTCACCGGTGCCGCCAATCTTAAGCTCAATCCACAATACGCACAAACCCAGCTAAACCGCATTGATCCCTCCGACCTCAGCGAAGCCGACCGCGGACTGGTGAACCGGCCGATCCTCTACGCCTTTAAGTACGAAGGCGACGAATTCGAGCTACCCGTGGAACTGCAGTTGTACCAAGAAGAGAATGGCCTGAGTGCCGTAGCTGACCGTACGCAAATTTCCACGCAAATAACCCCCGAAGGCGAGTTGACCACCACCGCCACTTACATGCTGAAAAACAACGGCAAACAACACCTGCTGTTTACCCTACCCGATGGCTTTGCAAACGTAGCCACCAGCATCAACGGCATCTCCGTGAAGCCCCAGAAATCCGGTGAACAACTGCGTCTGCCTATTCCCGGCGGTCTTGATCGCAATCGCGCCATGCGCGTGAAGATCAGTTACTCCCAAAAAACCGATCCCCTACGCAAAGACACCTATCTGGCCGGCCTCCAACCGGTGCCTCTCAGGCTCACCGCGCCCATTTCCGATGTGCCCAACACTTATAATGAATGGACTGTTCACGTCGGTGACGAGGCCTTTGAGCTATATGACTTCGATGGCAACATGGTAATCAGCGATCAAAACCGCTACCGCTGGGCCGACGGTTGGCAGTCCTTTTGCCGCATCTTGAATCGCACCAACTGGATTGCCTGCATAGCACTCTTTGGTCTGTTCGGAACCCTTTTCGCCATTCTACAACTCATTCTGCGACGGGGTAAACGGGCCTGGCCTTGGCTCACCGGAATTGGAGTATTGGCCCTGATCATAAGCGTTGTGATCGCTGGCAGTATTCAATCCAAAGACGGTAGCATCCGAGTTTTGCAATCCGCCGACTGGAGCGAAGACACCGCTATGGCCGCCCTGGAGGAAGCTGAATACTACGAAGGAGCCGATGAAAAATCCGCAAGAGAGGGCGGCGGCGACATTCCATCCCCGGAGCCAACAGCAGCGCCTGTCTTGCCCAATAAGTCCCTCAAACCCAAGAAAGCTCCCGCCCAAAATTCGGGAATCACTCGGCCGACACAGTCCGGCCAGAATTCAACCACCGATCAGGCCCTCGGAGGCAATAAACCCGCAGGCGGCGGCGCCGCATCCGTGAGTGGCGGGCTACCAGGTGGTTTTGGGTCGGACAATAATTTCCCCGGCCGCTCGAACAGTGCTGAAGCCATTGGTGTGCGTCCCGTGCAGCTCTCCGAAGCTCGCCAAGGGCGCTCCTTTACCTTTACCAAGGTGCTCAGCCGCGAAGAAGATACGCTGAGCATTGAAGCTCTGGCCATGAACCGCGAGCAACTCATAGTGCGCAAAGGCTTTTTCACTCTCTTGCTCGGCCTCGGCGGCCTGTGGCTGCTTTGGACCCAGTACCGTGCCAAGGAACGCAACACCGCCGCCATCACCCTCGGAATGGCCGTGGTTTACAGCGCGCTCATTCTCTTCAGCTTCGATCAACAAGCCCTGCATCAACTGTGGATCTGCACGCTCTGGGCACTCATTATGGCAATCACCAGTTGGATTGTCTGGTTCTTCTGGCCACCCCGTCGCCCGGCATCCGCCCCCCCTACAGACACTACCGGAGAATCTGCTGATCATGAAACTGGCCCTGACACCGGAAACGGGTCCGGAGCGGCGACCGCCGCCCTGTTACTCGGGCTCTTCCTTAGCCTTGAAACTCATGCCCAACCGGCCGCCAGTGCCACACTGACGCCCGATCAAATCCGCCAAACACTAATCCAACTGCTCAACCCCCAAACCGACGCCCCCCGCACGATTTCAGAAGCCGCCCTGCAGGATCGCAACGGCATCCGATACGAGGTCAACCAAGCCGAGCCATTCACCGGCGTGGTCACCGGCCAATACGCCAATAAACAACGCCGGATCGAAAGCCATTACAACCAAGGCAAACTGCACGGCACACAGACCGTTTGGTTTGATAACGGCCAGAAACAATCCCTCACCCCCTACCAAAACGGTCAACCGCACGGCGACCAAACTGTGTGGCATCGCAATGGAAAAACTCAGTCCGTGACGCCTTACCAAAACGGCAAACGCCACGGCGCCCACAAGGAATGGGATGACAAAGGCAAACTGCGCACCGAAACTCCCTACCAGAACGGCGAACTCCACGGCCTCGCCCGTGCCTGGCATGCCAATGGCAAACTCGCCCGGGCCGTCCGTTGGGAAGCCGGTCGGCAATTATCCTTCGATACGTGGGATGATAAAGGCATACCCGGCGATGATCCGCTGGGCCGCATCACGATTGTTTCGGCAGACTACAATCTCACACTGCACACGCAGGTGGCCGTGGTGAAGGCCACCTATCAATTGGCCAGTCTGGAGCCCAAACAACAAATCACACTCTTCACCGAGCAGTTGCCCATTGATCAATTCACCTGCTCACAGGAAGGCGCCCAGTTGCGGCGCGAAGGCCCCGCGTTAGTGCTTCATCTGCCCGCTGCAGGCAAAGCCGAAGTTGAAGTGAGTTTTCTTATTCCGCTCAAGGGCAATGCCGCCGCCCGGTCGCTGACCTTTGGTATTCCCGCTGCACTCACCAGCGAAGTGAAGGCCTCACTTGCCGAGGCCAATGCGGAGATTGGCGTCACCGGTGCCGTCACTACCGAGACCGAAGCCAACGCCAACCAAACCGCCATCACCGCCCTACTGGGCACAGCCGCACAATTGGCCCTGCAATGGAAACCGCGGGTGAAAAAGGCTGAGGAAATTACCGCCACCGTCTTTGCCCGTAGCACCAGCCTCGTAACCTTCCAACGCGGTCTGATGCGCACACGGACACAAGTGGATTACCAGATCACCCAAGGCGAGCTCCGCACCGCCCGTATTGCCCTGCCCGCAGGACACAAGCTCATGCGTGTACAGGCCGAGGGAGTGTGGACCTTGGAGGATACTGACGGCCAATCCATCCTGAACATCGCCCTCACCAAACCGGCCGACCAGGCGTTTCAAGCCGTGGTGGAATTGGAGCGAACCCTGCCCGCGCCGCCGGTTGCCCAAGCGGTGACCCTGCCACGCGTGTTGGAAGTAAAACGAGATCAAGGCCTCGTGGCACTGCAATCGGGAGATGACCTCAGCGTGACGGCCGCACAAATGATCGGTCTAACCAAGCGTAATCTCGATGAGTTTTCACGCGTCATGAAACTCACCGGCCAAACAGCTGGCGTGTATAGTCACCTCAATCAATTCACGTTGAGCACCCAGGTGGAAGCCGTGCAACCGCAGCTCGAAGCGGTGGCCGCCCATCATTTCCTAGTGGGCAGCGAACAGCATCGGCTGTCGTCCACCATCAATTACACCATCAAAAAAACCGGCCTTTTCAAGCTCGCCGTCGCCATACCGGAAGGTTGGGAAATTGAAAAAGTGCACGGCGCGCATCTTTCCCAGACCAATCTGGTCGAGGGCCGGTTGGAATTGCAATTGGCCCAGCGCATCCTAGGCCATTACGCGTTACGCGTGGATCTCCAACGCCGACAGGCCTTGGCCGAAAGCATCCCCGTCAGCGCCGTGCATCCATTGGGCATGCAAAAACTCACCGGCTATCTCGCCATCGGGGCCGAAGCCGGTCTGGAATTGAAAGCCACTGATGTGCAAGGCATCACCGAGATCCCAGCGAACGAACTCCCCAGCCGCATCCCGAATGCGCCGATAGTCGCGTTCAATCCAGTTTACGTCGATCTTCCCGCCAACGTGCTGGCCTTCAAACACACCTCACCCATGCCCACCGACACGCTCGGCTGGTCGCTCAATGTCTCCCCCGAGGAACTCGATCCCTGGGTGCGCGCGGAAATTGTCAATCGTGTCTTCCTTCACGAAACCCACGTGGAAGGGCAATCCACCATCCAATACCAAATTGGCAATGCCCCCACTCGCACCTTCCGCGTGCGTGTGCCCGAGGAATTCAAGAATGTGAAATTCAACGGCCAAGGCTTGCGCAGCGATGAACCCGATCCCCAATCGCCCAATGACTGGCTCATCACCCTGCAGGACAAACGCATTGGTAACTACGCCCTATCCTTCACCTGGGAATGGGATGGCTGGTCGCTGAACCAAACCAACACGTTTAATTTCCGAGGGCCTCAAGTGCAAGGCACCCAGTTGCTCGATGACGAGTTGCCGAAGGTGGATCCCACCGTGGAATTGGAATCCGGTTGGCTCGCCGTGTACGTCACCCAAACCACGCCACTGCAAGTACAGCACGGCGATCTGGATAAAAACCTGGCCGCCATTGACGCCGCAGATCTCCCCGATCACGCGCAGCAAACCATGGCGAAGCCCCCCACCCTCACCTACCGCTACATGCGCCCGGGCTATGCACTACCGTTAGTCATCCAGAAGTTTGATGATGCAGCCGTCCTGCAAACCATCATTGTCAGTGCGCAATTCACCAGCGTGGTAAGTGAAGACGGCCAGATGATTACTCAAGCCCGTCTCGATGTGAAAAACAATGGCCGCCAATTCATGGAGTTGGATCTGCCCAATCACACAGACGAAATGTGGTCCGCCTTCGTTGCCGGCCGGGCCGTGCGTCCCACCAAAAATAAAAACACCTACCTCCTGCCGCTAGATCAATCCGAGAACGGCGCCCCATTCCAGCTCGAGTTCACCTACGCCAGCCGGTTTGAATTCCCTAAATCCCAGGGCGACGTGGAACTGCAAACCCCCCAATTCAACGTGCCCATGCAGGACGCCCAATGGCAGCTTTATCTACCCGATGACTATCGTTACCACGATTTCAAAGGCAGCATGACCCGTACCCGGCAACTCCGCGAACAACCCGAGCGCCACCGTGGTCACCAGCAAAACACTCCCGCCCTCACACCCCAGTCCGTCGATAACGCCCGCTACGAAGACTCCACCTATGCCTTACAGGAAGAAGCCAAGGTCGAGAAAGAACAACAACTCTTCGATAACAACATCTTTAACGCCGAGGCAAATTTCAAAACCGGCAACCTAGAACAGGCCAATCGGTTCCTGAACCAAGCCCTACAACTTAACAACAACGATGCTCCCAACACCGCCAAGTATAGGGATCTAGAACAGCAAATCCGAAGAGGCCAAGCCAAACGCCAAATCGACGCCCAATTCGAATACTATTCACGCAACACCCTAAATGCCTCCACCTCGGGCCGCCAACAAACGACCGGCCAAGCCGTCACCGGGACAATTGACTACGATCAGGACACCGCCGAACGCCAAGTGGATCTCGTCCAAAAAGCTCAACGCCTCACCGAACGGCGCATCACCCCGCTACGCCTCAACCTGCCATTGCGCGGCCGGCACTACGTTTTCGCTCAAGCTTCCCAAATGGAAACGCGCAAATCCATGACCGTAAAATTTGAAGCCCGCAACACCCGCGAGCCCGAATGGAACTGGATACTCGGCGGCGGCGCCATCGGCCTAGTAGCTCTCACCGGCCTAGTTACCCTAAGCCGCCGCGCCCTTCGCCGACGTTGCTGCCAAAACACAGAAACCGCCTAACGATACCCCGCCACTGTGGCTGTCGTTTCGTTGATCGTCCGTGAATTATCCGCCATGGACGCCCCCACTGCGGCGCTCTCATAGCGCGCGTGTGGATTGGATAAAAATGGAATCCGACTTTCATTAAGGAAACGCTGATAGGACAGTAGCGTCCGGTACTTCTGCCCGTTTCCACCAATAAACCGCCAGCCATTCGAATAGGAAAAAGCCCGGCACCAGCCCCCTGATCCGCCGCATGATTGCAGCCGATTTCATAGGCAAAGGTGTAAAACGGCGCGTCCATCCTACCCCCCCTCAAACCCCATCCTATCAGAAGCACAAAAAACCTGCCAAACACCCAACACAATCCATGGCTTGAAGAGATCCGTTTCACTTTTCAACGTACACACAATCTATAAAACTCATAAAAAAACAGGCCTAAGCCTGTCTCTACAATTTTAGATTGCGAATCGGATTCTTAGTAATACTTTTTAACCACAGGCAGCATGTTGTCGACGGATTTGGCATTGTCCGCATCATCAGCTATACCGGTCGCTACACCTTGGTGGAGGACGTTCGGCCCCGAAAACTTCAGCACACGTGTTTCTCCATTTTTGCTGTATGCCATCACTGTCCGGTAATTTTCTCCGTCATTCCCCGTGAAATGGTTACCATGAGAATAGGAAAAAACACCGCCAGTTGCGTGAGTTGCTTTGTCGTGGTGGCTCCCTAGATTGTGACCAATTTCATGAACAAATGTACCGCTGCTAACAGAGTGGAGAAACACTGAATGTGCCGCGTTTTTATTGCCAGCAGCAGACCCGGGGAGGGCTCCCATTCCTGCGGTAAACGATACTCCAATAGGCGTTCCCGTCCCGTTAATTAGACAACTTACCAAGTCTGCCTTAGTAGTGGTTCGCTCGGTAGCAATCGCCGTATCGCTGGACAACCAACTCAAAGCATCACTCACCTCGTTCCACTGAAAAGTTCGGGAAGCTTGAACAGTTCCGGCAACTTTCACTGTAGTTCCAGAAATGCCACTATCAGAGATAGCAGAATTCAAGTCCGCGACCAATTGACCTGCCTTAGCAGTTACGGCCGCAGACCCGCCTAATTCGGTTTCAACATCCGGCGCGTAGGCAATGAGAATCGAAAGATCAGGATCTATGCCTGGCGCCGGATCAACTGGCGGATCAACTGGCGGGTCAACTGGCGGTGCAGTTCCTGTGCCATCCGGGGGAGGATAACCCGGCG
>Ga0315320_10000488_pt1 | contig 32558 bp, 22 predicted proteins | sample M140m21515metaG_FD_203458 | JGI IMG/M metagenome (GOLD analysis project Ga0315320, IMG submission 203458) | Ammonia-oxidizing marine archaeal communities from Monterey Bay, California, United States - M1 40m 21515 | ecosystem: Environmental > Aquatic > Marine > Coastal | place: USA: California... | reverse complement strand
ATGCAATGGGTCCACAAATCGAATCGGATAGGCGAAAAGTCAGGATTGACTTTGAGGCCGGACGCGCGACGAGTCGAAGCGCGTCCGGCCTTTTTTCGTTTCTCTGAAATGCTAACTGTTGCTGATCCACCGCAATTCGTTCGCAACCGCAGTTCGTTCGGCACCGCAGGACTTCGGCTTGAATCGTCTTCGCTGGAACCATCGTGGTTTGTGATGGACCAGCAGAGGCAGTTTACTGCGTTCTGCGGGCCATTGTTTTCTCGGGCTTGCTGGTCCTTTTTCGCGGTTATCGTTAAGGCGAGTTGTTGTGCAGATCAATCCTTACGAATCAGCTCAAACGCAAGGTGGCGAAGCAGTTCAGCGACGTGGTGGTTTCCGCGTTGTAAAGATTTTTGTGGTTGTCAGTTTGTTGATCTGCACACTGCTGGTGTTGATGGCCTGCTGGGCCTGGAGCCTGTGTTGGAAGTATCAACGAGTTCCACCAGACGTGGGAAGTTTTCCATACAGGGCATTTGCATACGATGCGACGCAGTGGGCCGTGGTGGGGTGTTTGGCTGTCTTGGCGTTTTGGTCCGTGTATTGGTGCATTCGCTGGGGCAGGACGCGCGCAGCCAAGGGGTAGCAAGATGCGTTTGCTTGGGAGCTAAAAGTTGAGACTGTTTTCTGTAGGAACGGTGTCTCGCCTGCGGTCTGCGTTTTGCTGCCTCTCACTTTGACCGTCGAGAGGGGCGTTGTGAACGGCGGGAGACTACTGTGCTTGGTTTGTGAGCGGTGCATGGGGTTACAACGCCTGCAGAAGTGCCTACGCTAGTTCGCAATGGTTTGGAACAGGTTTTTTGTGTCAGGGGTCAATTGATGACTTGGGAATTATCGGAATTTGGCAAGCACTTGTGTGGCGGTAGCGGGATCGGAGAGTTGATGGATGACCTTGGGCATGCACTGGCCTCAGGGGGGGATGAAATTCGAATGCTTGGTGGAGGTCAGCCTGCGCATATTCCAGTCATGGATGCACGATGGCGACAGCGGTTGGGCGAAATTGTGGCGAACGAAGGTGAGCTTGAGCACATGCTCGGTAATTACGAACCGCCTGCGGGGAATTTATCGTTTCGTGCTGCGGTGGCGGAACTGTTTTGCGACAAATTCGGCTGGCAGGTGGGCGTGGAGAATATTGGTGTCACGACGGGCGGGCAGACCGCTTTCTTTTTCCTGTTCAATGCTCTCGCTGGACGTTTTCATGCTGATCGTCAGAAGAAAATCTTATTGCCTTTGGTGCCTGAATACATCGGCTACGCCAATCAGTCGCTTGGCACTGAGATTTTTACGGGAGTCAAGCCAAGCATTGAATTGATGGGTGATCATGGATTCAAGTATCACGTCGATTTTGATTCCATGCGCATCGATGAAGATATCGCAGCGATTTGTGTTTCTCGCCCGACTAATCCAACTGGAAACGTTTTAACGGATGATGAAATATCAAGATTGAATGCTTTGGCGCACGATTTATCCGTTCCCTTGATGATTGATAACGCTTACGGAGCCCCTTTTCCAAATGCAATCTTCACCGATGCAAAACCCGTTTGGAATGACGGGATCATTCTGACTCTGAGTCTTTCCAAGATAGGATTGCCAGGAACGCGAACAGGAATCGTTGTCGCACGCGAAGAGATCATCAGCGCGTTGGGGTCGATGACTTCCATTGTTGGATTGGCAAACGCAAATGTGGGCCAAGCCATCGTGAAACCGTTGATTGAAAGTGGTGAGATCCTGAGCCTCAGTAACGATGTCGTGCAGCCTTTTTATAAGGGGCAGTCGCAAAAGGCTCTTGGATGGGTGGATGAGTTTTTTGATCCGGGCCTTCCCTATCGAGTGCACCGAAGCGAAGGCGCATTCTTTCTGTGGCTGTGGTTCGAGGATTTGCCCATCACATCCCGTGAACTTTACGAACGATTGAAGTCTCGGGGCGTGCTTGTCGTGCCCGGAAGCTACTTCTTCTTTGGCGTTGATGACCCGCAGTGGCGTCATCGCGACGAGTGTTTGCGCGTCAGTTTTACGATGGCGGATGAGATTGTGCGTGATGGATTTCGCATCATCGCAGATGAGGTTCGGAAGGCTTATCAGCAGGCCGCGTCTTAATTTTCAGGCCACCGTGCGATCGATGAAAGTTGTCGTTGGCGGAACGTGATCGTGGGATCCTGTTACGCACCTTGCTTACAGACTGCCCGAGGCTGGCGGAGGATTGTATGTGAAATCCAAACGCGAATTGACTGGTGCCGATCAAAAGGTGCCCATCACCGACAACCAGCCACCAAGTACACTTACTTGGTAAAGAGATCACTGAAACTGCAGGGCGGGTGAAGCCCCGATCGGTATTCGATGGTCCGATCAACCACTCGATGGTGTCCGCAATTATTCCTTGATGACCGCGTCACCACCGACTTTGATCGGAAATGGCTGGGTCAACCGTTGTCGATTGATCGACAGGACAACGACATGGTCCCCACCATCCAGAGGCAAGGTATTCAGATTGGTCGTTGGCGTTGGTTTGCCGTCGATCCATGCGCTCAGGCCATCCGATGGGATGTCAATTTTTGCTACGCCTTCTCTTGGCATCGTGATGCCAAAGCGAACGAACGAAGTGTGTGGCAGGGTGCGGTGCTGTTTGAACTGATCCAGTTCGGCAAGCGGAAGCGTGCCATCGACCCTCGCGGTTTGCGGTCGCCAGGTCATGCTGGGGTCATCGCTGGCCGCTGTGTCCATGCTGGTGCGATTTAGTCTTGAGCTGGCAGCATTTGTGTAGTTAAGGGTTTCCAATGACCGAACGATTGGTTCGGTCGAAACGGTGTAGGCAGGTTCTCGTCCCAGTGCCGACATGAATGTCAGCAGGTCGACAAGTTCTTGTTGGGGCAGGGAATCAAGCAGGCCCTCGGGCATGAGTGATTTTCCTGGCTTGGTCTGTTCGATTGCATCGAGGGCAATTTGAATCTCTTTGCCATCAGCCAATCGCAGGCGAAGCCCATCTCCGTTTTTGCCCAGTGAAATGCCGTTGATGATTTCACCTTCGTCGGTCAGGACGGTCATGGTTGTGAATCCCTCTTTGAGCTTTGCACTTGGCGCGAGCAGTGCTTCGACGATGTAGTCAGGTTGGGAACTGCCTCCCAGGCTAATGAGGTTCGGGCCAACTAGTCCGCCAGCATTGCCAATCGCATGACAGTTGATGCACTGAAGAGTTTTTCGCCGGTAGATGTCCTCGCCGCGGGCCGCGGACCCTTTGTTTTTCATATCGGCAATCAGCTTGGTTTGCAGTTCAGGTGTCAGTTTCCACTTTGCCTGTTCAAGTTGTCCCGCTTTGCGTATCGCTTTTTCGAGGCTTGCCTGCCCTCCGGAAACCCGTACATCCCGTAGCAGGCTGCGGGCAATGTCTGTTGGAAGTTCTGTGTTATCAATCGCTGCAGCTAGTACTGGCGGAAGGTCTTTGCGGTTCAACATGCTGACCACGATCGCTGAGGCTGCATCGCCGGTTTCCTTATCTTGCAACATTTTTAGGATCATCGGGATGGCTGCTCGAGGACGTCTTGCAGCGATCGCTCGTGTTGCTGCGATCCTTTTCCCGACTTCGGGAGACTTTGACAGGGTCGTGAGGGTTTTTCGTACCTCTGCCGAGTCGTAGGCGGCAAGGGTGTCGATGATCTTCTGTTGTGCAGGCCCCGTGGTTGTCGTCAAAGCTTCGAGCAGAGCTGACTCCAGTTCATTGACTTTCCAGATGGTGGCGATTTTGGCAACAACTTGCAGGCGTGTGCCTTGCGGGTCAGGTGCTTTTTGGCTGAAGAATTCGACCAACGCTGGTCCCACGTTGGTCGGTACAGTGCGGTCGCGTTGCGTCCGATCGAGAAGTGGTTTGACACGTGCCAGTGTTACAGCGGCAGGGTCCCGTTTTACCAGGGCACGGAAGCTTCTCCCGAGTTGATTCGCATCTCCAGCCACTGCTACGGCGGCAACCAGTTGGTCCATCGCTTGCTGCGACAGTTCGGGCGACTCGATGAGTTTCACCCCGATCTCGGCGGCTTGCGGGTTAGCGATGGCTGTGATCGCAGAGGCGAGTTCGTTCAAGTTGCCCGTCCAATCTTCCCTTGATGCGAGGATGGATTGTTGGGAGTAGGTCGCGTCCAGGCTTCGGAGTGATTGCCAGATGGCAAAGTTGAGGTTCGGGTCGTTGGTTTGCTGCGATGCCAGAAGTACCGTCTTCAACGCCTCGGGGCTGACGCTTGCATCAAGTTGTCCGGCACAGACGACTGCTTCCAAAAGCAGACGCGGGTCATCTCGCTCCAAAAGGATTCGGTTTAGCAGGTCTGTCAGCGGCTGCGATAAAGCAGAAATTGGTTTTTCAGGAGCTTCATTCAGGCGGCTTCGCCAAACGCTTCGCAGCATTGTTCTCCAAACGGCGGGGTTAGCAGAATTGAACATGCCTAACATCTCATTGGTAACGGGCATGCCGAGGACTTCGTAGAACCAGAACAGTTCCAATGCTCGGTCACCGGGATCTTCCGAAGTCCATGCCTGGTAAGCAGCCAGGACCTTGCTTTGGTTTTGATCTGCCCGCTTCCACAGTTCTTCTCGGGCGAACTGGCGAACTGGCAGTGCCGGGTCACGCAGCAGTTTCAGTAAGCCGTCAACGTTTTGGGTTGCGAAGTCTGGCCATGGGTCCAGGGCACGTTCTGGAAACGAAACTCGCCAGACTCTTCCATGGGTCCGGTCACGTCTTTCATCACGGAAGTCAACCTCACCATGTTGGATGATGGGGTTGTACCAATCAGCAATATAGAGAGCGCCGTCCGGTCCCATCGCTGCATCGATGGGACGAAACGCGACGCGCTGTGTGGTAATGATTTCCGGTTGCTGGCGACTGATGTAGCTACTGCCGTTGGGCTGGGTTGTGAATCGGCAAACACGATGGCTGCGGAAGTCGTTGGTTACAAAATCGCCAACCCAATCCGATGGCACGTGAGTCCCCGAAAGAATTTCGAGTCCGCAGTGCTTGGGGCTGCCGGGGTTGAGTCCATTGAGCCAGCGTTTTGCACCTGGCGAGGTTACGAAAACTGAATCAGGAAAGATGTAGTTCAGGCCCATGGAGCCGGCACCGTCGGTTGCGAATGATTCACCGCTGGCATCGAACACGTGACCCCATGAATTGACGAGTCCTTTACTCACTACTTCCAACTGTCCTGTTGACGGGCGATAACGCCAAATTCCTCCTCCATCCAGATGGCGTGTGCCATACGGGGTAATCACATGACTGTGGATATAGATGGACTGATTGAAGTACAGGCATCCGTCAGGGCCGATTCGCAAGGTGTGTACGAGATGGTGTGTGTCTTCGGTTCCAAAACCACTCAAGACCACGCGTTTCTTGTCAGCTCGCCCGTCGCCATCCGTGTCCTGCAGGTAAAGCAGACGTGTACTGTCAACAACGTAGGCAGAGTGGGGGCTATCGGGGGCAACGCCGGTGGGAATCAGCAGGCCATCTGCGAAGACTGTTCGCTGATCGGCAACGCCGTCACCATCGGTGTCCCGCAGCACAATGATCTTGTCATTGGCTATTTCTCCCGGTTTGATCTGCGGATAAACCTCGCTGCTTGCGACCCAGAGTCCCCCAGTGGAATCGAAATTCATCTGGATCGGCTTGCTGATGTCCGGGTCAGATGCAAAAAGATTGAGCGCCGCCGTGTCGTCAACTTGCATTGCTTCCAGCTCGGCAGCAGTATCAGGCTCAGGGATGTCCGTCAGGTTTCGCTGTGCCTGCGTGTCGCAAGGGATCGCGGTTGAAAGGATCGTTAGGAATGTGACGAGGATAGAGGGCTGGCGTACCGGCACGAGGCACCTTAGGGAAGTATGAAGAGGGGGAAAGGGGAGACGTGTAGTATGAGGTGTAGTATACTGGGTATGTACGAGAAACGCAGCGTGTGACTCAGCTAATTTGACCCGAACATGCCTCGTGTTTACTCTTAGAGATAGGCAACGCGATCAGTGTTCGCCAAGTGTTTGTACTCTGTGTGAAGGGAAGTTGGATGCGATTCTTTGCAGCCACAAATAACGACGCGTGCTGTCATCTGGGCCGGCGTTGTTGGGCATTTGTTTTATTCGTTTCGGTGATGGTGTTGACGCCGATTGCTGGTTCGCCAATCGCTTGTGCTCAGGATAAGGACGAAAAACCCAAGCCACGCACCATTGAATTGGTGACCAAGGACGGGAAGCGACTGCGTGCGTTCTATTTTCCATCTAACAAAGGAAAGGCTGCGAAGACTGTGCTGCTTGTCCACGAGTGGCGAGGTCAGGCAAGCCCCTATGCCAAACTGGTTGTCGCACTACGTGACGCGGGTTGCGCTGTGCTGGTGCCTGACTACCGGGGGCATGGCGGTAGTCGCGAGCAGATCAATAGTAAAGGCATCAAGGCCGAGATGGACACGTCGAAAATGTCAAAGCGTGACATCGAAAATATCATCAAATACGACCTCGAGAAGGCAAAGAACTTTCTCAAGGGCGAGAACGATGAAGAAAGTCTTAACCTTAACGCAATGGTTGTCATTGGAGTTGGTGAAGGTTGTGTGATGGCCGCCCATTGGGCCGCTCGCGATTGGAACTGGCCAACCGTTGGGCGTATCAAGCAAGGGCGGGACGTCAAAGGGTTGGTCTTCATTTCACCAACCAAGCAAGCCAAGGGTGTTCCCATCGACCCGATATTCTCAGGCCGCTCTGTGTTGTTGCAATTGCCCATCATGGTGGTCTCAGGAACTGAAAGCCCGAACGCCGAAGATGCTGAGCGGATCGCCAATCGGATCGAAGCGTCCAAGAAAAAATTGCAGCGAGGAGGAGACGCCAAAGGATTTGAATACAAGCGTTACAATACCGCCCTGATGAATGCTTCGTTGGTAAAAGATATTCCCGCTGTGATACCAGCGATCACCAAGTTCATTGAGACAGAAGTCAAAGTGAGCGACACGCGGAATCCTTGGGTCCGCAGGCAGTAATGTAGCACGATGTGTTCAGGCAGCGTCCTGACTTCAGAGTGGTGCAGGTTTCCTCGCTCGCAGGTCTGCTTACGCTCAGGTCTGCTTACGCTCGGAGGTCTTGAGCGTCCACTTTTCTGAGCATGCAGGTCGATAAACCGGAAGCACCGTCCTCTGGTCGAACTGAGCTGACGCGTCTCTTTTTTTGCAAGCAGCTTGATCAGAGTTCATAAAACTCGCATCAAAGCAAGGCCGCAGAGAACTCACGCAGCCTTTGATTAGCTGGCTACAGGCGAAAACTGCTCTTGAAAGCGTTTGAACAGGTAGTGGCTGTCGTGTGGTCCGGAAGCAGCTTCAGGGTGATATTGCACCCCAAATGCTTGCTGGTCACGGTGGCGGATGCCAGCGATCGTGTCATCATTCAGATTGCGGTGCGTGACTTCGAGGCAATCCGGCAGAGAGTTATCTTCCACAGCGAAGCCGTGGTTCTGTGTCGTGATTTCAACTTTGCCTGTTTTCAGATCGAGTACCGGTTGGTTCACCCCGCGATGACCAAATTTCAGCTTGAATGTTTTCGCTCCGCAGGCGAGCGACAGGAGCTGGTGCCCCAAGCAGATGCCAAAGATCGGGCTACGGCCCAGCAGGGAAGCAATGGTCTCGTGAGCGTACGTCAGTGGTTCGGGGTCGCCAGGACCGTTGGAGAGAAATATGCCGTCGGGTTCTAATGCCAGGATCTCGTCCGCCGTGCTGGTTCCCGGAACGATGGTGACGCGATTGCCTCGAGACGCAAAGTGTCGTGGAATGTTCCACTTCATGCCAAAGTCGATGCAGACGACATGCTTCCCTGTTTGCTCGCTCTCAGGACCAACCCCAATTTCAGCTTCCGTCCACTCGTCAAGCTTCTCATCCCAAGGGAGGATCTCTTTCGACATCACTTCCTTCACCAGGTCTCGTCCAACCAGTCCGGGCGCAGCTTTGGCTTTCGCAACGAGGCTGGTATCATCCAAGTCGATGGTAGAAATGATTCCCCGCATCGCTCCAGCGGTGCGGATCCTTCGCACGAGTGCTCGGGTGTCGATTCCCGCAAGTCCGAGCAGGTTGTGTTGCTTGAGGTAGTCGCCCAAGCCACCTTCAGCGCGGTAGTTGCTAAAGATGCGACTCTCTTCACGGACGATGAAACCCGATAGCGAGGGCTTTGCATTCTCGACGTCGACGGAGTTGACCCCATAGTTGCCAATTTCGGGGTAGGTCATGGTCACGATCTGACCACGGTAGCTGGGGTCAGTCAGGATTTCCTGATAACCCGTCATGGCAGTGTTAAAAACGACCTCTCCAGTCACTTCCCCGTCAGCACCAAATGAGTGACCGGAAAAGATTGAACCATCTTCAAGGGCAAGCTTCGCGGGGCGCATGTCGATTCAGAATTCAAGAGGCTGGAGGAAACAGAATTCAAGCACAACTGCAGGGAGGATAGCAGAGTTTTAGAATTTCGCGAGGCCCTCATTCAACGATTCTGGAGGGATCAGCGAAATCGTGCCGTGGGCAGTCTAGGGAACCCTTCGCCGCCTACGCCTGTGGGAAAGCCCTCAGGATTCTCTGGAACACACTATTTTTCGAGACGCGTATTTCTCAATACGCGTTTAGAACGCTCGGGAACTTCCCATCGTTTCCGACAATGGGAGCTGTCGGGCGATGCAGTTTGCGCATTCGTTGAATAGCACCTTGGCGGTATCGACAGCGATCGTCGGCAGGCAGTGTCATCCACGATTCAGTCGTCCAGGATTCAGTTATCCACGATTCAAGTGTCGATGAGGTCTTCGGCCGAGAGGATTGGGACGGCATTTTCCTCTGTTTCCTGCTTTTCTCGCCAAGGCTTGTTGTCTTCGTAACTTTTCAGTTCCGCTTCGAGTTGCTCGATCTGTTCGTGATCGACTTTTTCGCCTAGTTCGACTGCTTTCTTGCTCCACTTGACGGCGGCTTTGAAATCACCGTTTTCCGCGTACGCGGCAGCCAAAGTGCTGAGAATATGGGGCTCCGCGTAGTCGGTCAACTCTGCGGCCTGCTTGGCATATTTCTGTGCCTTTTTACCATCGCGTACGGATTTCGTAGGCGATGTTGCTAGGACCCAAGCCAAGTTGTTGTTGATTCCCGCAGCCTCGGCCTTCGCTCGTGCATCAGCGTTCTCTTTCGTGACACCAAGTGTCTCGATTGCGTCCTCGTAATCATCTACCGCTGCCGAGTGATCGCCGACGCTCAGCAGGGCATCACCACGCGACCGCAAAACGGCAGCGTTCTTGGGATCTTCTTGCAGTACGGTGGTGTAAAGGTCGATTGCTTTTCGAGGCCGATTGTCGAGCGAGTAAAGGGTGGCAAGTCGCAAACGCCTGAACAGATCGCCCGGTCTGGCATCAAGCAGTAATTTCGCGTCATTGATTGCGTCTGCCAGTCGGTTCTCTTGCAACGCGATACGCGATCGCAGTGCGATGGTAGCTTCTGCGTTGATGATTTGGGGCGCTGCCTGCAGGGCAGCACGGAAGTCAGCTTTTGCCGCTTTCACATCGTCCCGGTCCAGTGCGAGTTCAGCCCGTTGCAGCAAGGTCATCGGGTCTTTGGGCTGGATTGCAATCGCTTTGTTCAAATCGGACAGTGCCTCGTCGAACTTTTGCTCGGAACGGTACAGGATGGCCCGCATCCGATACATGCCTTCACTGGGCTTTGCAGCGAGCATTTTAGTGATCAACGCCATCGCATCATCCACGCGATTCAGATCGACCAGTTTCTGAACCGCAGCGCCTGCCACAGCTTGATTAGTCGGGTCTTTAAGGAGCACCTTTTCCAAGTCGGTAATCGCCCCCTCGACATCGTTGCTCTGCAGACGCAGAGCGGCTCGAGCTTGGTAAGCTTCAATATTCGTAGGATCTGCTTCGATGGCGGCATTCAGGTCGGCCAGCCTGGAGTCGTTGTCGTCTTGCGTCAGAGCCCGAAGCACAAGTGCCGCACTCTGCTCAACAGGGTCATCCTTCAGTAAGTCAATGGCCTTCGTCGTTGCCTTGTTAACCGCACCCTTGTCTCCACCCGGCAGCAGGTTCAGGCGAGCCAGCATCAGGTACGCTTCGACCAACGAAGGGTCGTTCTCAACAGCCTCCTCAAGAGCGGCCAGTGCTTGGTCCCTGAGTTCCAGTTGTTGTCTGCCACGGGCTTGCATCATGCCTGCTGCAAAACGTTGGCTCTGCTGCAGCAAAACTGATCCGAGCATTTTCTTCGCAAACGAGGCGTTTTCGTCATCCAAGCCCTTCTTCAAGGCTGATTCGAGCAACGCAGCAACGGTCTCCATTTCCTTTTCGGATTGGGCATCGATGCGGGCAACCGTCGCCTCGTCCAGGTCACTCTGCCCTGCGTTCTTGTTTTTGCTGTTCTGGGCTGGCTTGCCCTCAGAGGGTTTGTCTTTGTCTTCTTGCTCAGTTGGGGCCGCAGCACCAGCATCCTGAGCCTGAACCGTAGGAGACCATAGCAGTGTCAGGATGATTATAGCGGCGGCCGAAGGTAGGGCCGAGAACATTCGATTGAGGCAGAAAAGCATTTCAGGACACTCGAGAGAGTAATGGGTTTCCAACATTATGCCGGTTTGACCAGCGCAGGCGTAGGCGAGCTTCTCAAAATCCCACCAGTTTCGTCTCATCTGGCAAAAAACAGCGAGAAATGCTGAGAATCCATGCCCCAGCCTAGAAGAAAAATAACATTTTCTGCTCCTCGCCTCAATATTCATGGTCTGTTCATAAGGCAGGATTGACCTATCTCACGGGCTATCTGCCAGGTCTCCACTGGGCTGCCCAAGTTCAGTTGGGGCGTTTCCTCACGATCGTCCGAATGGGGCCCCGCCAGATTTCGTCGCGTGTGCGATCGATTTGTGTCGCCCTGCACTCTGCGGATGGGGAATTTTTCGAACTGGATGCCATGTTGGCTTGCAGCGCCGCTGTGGATGTCCCGTTTCAAAGGTTGCAAAGACCTTGGAACCCTGAACGTAGTTCTGGGATCGGGCATCACGTCACTTGAGGGATGCGAGGCAGTGCGGCACAGCATCCCGACTCCATTGCAGGGTTGTGCGTGAGAGAGGCTGTGATCGTCCCCGTTTGTGGTCGCCCCACTTGGAAAAGGTGTCGAGCCTAGGGTCGCTCTGGGTGTTGATTGGAGAGTGTGTGGCACTGGGAGTAGCCGATTCAAAAAAAATCGAACGGCTGCAGGATCGTTAAGATCGAATTCTTCGAATGGCAGACCGCATAATCGCTTTTCCTTTAAACCCCGCCAGTGGGATCTCTTGGACAGAAATGCCGATCGTCGTCTTTGGTGGGGTGTTTGGAAAGCGATTCGCTCGCAACTCGCACCGCAGACCGGGTTACATCATCGGTTCAGGAAGTACGCCTCATCTCACAGATAACGCGTTGCCGAAAAATCAAGTCGTTCACGGAAGAAATGAGTGTCATCATGCGTTTAGGATTGGGAAGAACACTCAGCCTCTGCCTGCTGGCTGCAGTAATGACGTCTGCCCTTGAGGTTGCAAGTCACGCGAACGCTGCGGAATGCTCATGCAATACGGTTGGGCGCGTGTGTGACTGTGCCGGTCGCGCTCTGGGGATTGGTTGGAGCGATGGCTATCATGCCTGTAAATCAAGTGGGCAACACTGCATCGCTGATTTACCTCCCCGATCCTATGTCGCTTACCAACGCCATCATGCAGCGGTGCGTGCAAAGTCATGCAAAAAGTACGCCGTGTGTTCGACCCTTTACGATCATTTCGATGCAGGCTGCGACTCTTGTTGTGATAGCGGATGCAAGATCGTACGCGGCCAATGCGGCTGTGATGGCCAAGGTGCATGTGGAAATGCCACCGCGTGCGACGGGGGATGTGATGGTAATTCAGGAGGTTCACCAAGTGACGTTCACCCCGTTCCTTTCGAGGATGCCGGTGAAGAATCTTCGGAAACAGAAAGCAGGACTTCGCGGCAATCAGCTCGCTTGGACGCGGCGGCGAACCCGATTCCACAGGCGATTGTCCCCGTGCATCCATACCAGCAGCGAACCGCAGCGCCACGAACGAGTGCTAACTCACAAGGCGATACAGCCCGAGTGCCGCGACGGTCTAATCGCGGGACGGGAGCAGCCACGCAAGTTTATCCTACGCTTGTTGCACCACCTCGGGCTGAGCGGGCGATTTCGAGCGAACGTGCAACTCAGCCCGCTTTGAGGCAATTTGATCGTGCGGGGGTATCGAACTCGCAGACTGGTGGAACACGCACGCGACTGCATGTGCCGGAGTCATTGAAGACGTACAGCACCGTTAGTGAAATTGAAGGACGCACCGCGCGTGCTCTCCGATCGGAAGTGCCCGTGCTGCCCAAGTGGGGTGTTGATGCAGCGGAAGATGTTCGTCCGATGCCCCAAAGAGGTGCTCGGCAGGCCAGAGACGCCTCTCTGCACAGAGGGACAAGAGCACCAGTGCTCGAACTTACCAATCGTCCCAGTAGTCCTGTCGATAACGTAATTCGGCAGCCAGACATCCAGCGATAAGTGTGCTGAGGGCTGCGGTTTCCTTTGGCCTGAGCAGGACGCAGGACAACGGAGCAACAATGGCCGTGGCCGCACTGCAGCCATCGGTGGGCGGTCACGTTGGTGTCGGGCAAAATTGGATTGAGCTGCTGCTATCTTTTCTTGGCTGGGCCGGGACGACAGCTGAGCTTCTGACTGCCGAATCCTTCGCTGGCCTGAGGGCAGCGAATCATCGCTCAGAATCATCGCTCAGAATCATCGCTCAGAATCATCGCTTAGCGACGTTGCTCAGCGACGTGGAATGCGAGAATTCTGCATTTGATTGTCCGATCTCTCTCAGTTGCCATTGGCAATGAGGTTCCCCGTTGCCAAGATATCGGCGCGGAGTTGGGAGGCATGAGCCCCAAACACGGAATGAACCTGCTGAACAAGCCGGCAGTAGCGTTCAATTGAATGAATTTGACTGAAGGAACTCCGGCCCCACCAAACAAGGCTCGCAAAAAATACGCGGGCGAACGGAGCTGAATTGCGATGCAACGGACACTGGTATTGTTGAAACCGGACTGCGTACAACGTCGTCTGATGGGAACGATTATCAAACGTTTCGAAGACAAAGGTCTTAACATTGTGGCGATGAAAATGATCCGGGTAACGCCGGAATTAGCCCGCCAACATTACGCCGAGCATGTCGAGAAGCCTTTTTACCCAAGTCTCGAGGAATTCATCACGTCAGCACCCGTCGTAGCCATGGCGATCGATGGACTCGAAGTCATCTCCGTCGTGCGAGACATTTTGGGTGCCACAAGCGGGCTCAAAGCCTCGGCTGGTACGATTCGAGGTGACTATAGTAGCAGTCGACAGATGAATCTTGTGCATGCAAGCGATAGCGAGGAATCTGCTTCTCGAGAGCTGGAGCTCTACTTCAACGCAGAAGAACTTTGCGATTATGAGCCGGTCGCTACAGCATTCATGCGAGCCGGCGACGAGTAGAGTGGGGTGCCCCTGTTGCTGCTGGGCTCTGGACTCTGGGCTCTGGACTCTGGGCTCTGGACTCTGGGCTCTGGACTCTGGGCTCTGGACTCTGGACTCTGGACTCTGGACTCTGGGGGGCAGGTAGACAGCACAGCCACACAGCAGAGGCTAATAACCACAGCAGAGTTTGTGGTTGATCGGTCCAGACCGTGGGCTTTTCCGTTTTCGGCAGGCAAGTATGGCCATCGACCGTGAATCGTTACGACGATTCAGGTGGATGGATGCCTCGAGTTCTTCAAGGGCATGCGTCTGCCAATGAGGTTTGCTGCCGCTAGGGTTTGCTAGCAAGAGGGTGGTGTTAGCTCGGAGCCACCTGACGGTTTCGGAATCGGTCCAACTTGCCTTGCTACGTGGGTGCAACTGGCACCACGAGTCGCCTTGCGGCTGGTCGAGCAGCGAGGCGATTTCCGGTTGGGTTGTGTCCGCACCTGATCGCTGGGATACAACCGTGAGATGAGCTCGTCGCAATTATTTGCGATTGAGCTTCTCTTCTGCTCGAGCGGCCTGCAATGCAGCGGCCTCGCGAGACAGTTTGAATTCAGGCCCTGCTGGGAAGTATTGAATGTCGTCCTGCAAGTAGTACGGGCTTGGCAGTGTCTGGCCGTTGAGAGACACCTGACAACCTGTTGTAGCTACAAGACACATCCCAACCGCGAGTGTCAGGAAGATGCTTTTGACGGCACGTTGATTGATTGCTTTGCAGTTCATCTGGGTTGCCTTCGAGTCCAGGCGAGTTCTGGGAGGTTCGCTTTTACGCGGGAGAAGCATGTCTGGCTACTCCTCGTCACAACCGGTATCGGCCTGACAACCGTTACATCTTCACCTTCCTCGAGGGAAATCCGAAAAAACCTTGACTTCCAGGGATGCTGAGGAGAGTGAAACACGCCAACAACTCGGTTGTTTGTTCCTCGGTCGACGGTGGCCTAACCACGTCAAAAGCCGGCTTGTTGAGGGGGGACGACCTCGGAGAGCCGTGCGTGAGGAGTTGAAAAGGCTGTGTTTCACGGCTCGATCTTCCCACCGTTTGGGGCCAAGGTTGTTGGACTAGGTCGCTACGTTGAGGCCTGATGCACGTCGCTTACACCGACCGACCGCAGCGATGCAGTGGTGAAGAGCCGCGGGGAGGCAGTGGCTTAAGGCAGTCGCGGGAGACAGTTGTCGGTGGCCCCGTCAGCAGGCTGCCCAAATCAACAAGTTCTCGTGTTACGAACTGGATGGATGAGTTTGCGAAAAAAGAGCGGGACGAACTTTGGCGATGGGGGCGGATCGGACGGCAAGGAAGAAGCGGTGGAGCAAGGGAGTGATTCAACGGGGAATAAGTCAGGGGTGAGGTATGCACGGAACAGTGGTCAGGCTACTGGCAGATGAAAGGCGGACACGCTTTGAGGCTGCCTGAACGTGGCTGGATGGAGGGATGCCTTACCTTGTGAAGCACCAAGTCTTGATTCGATGGAGCGTCTTGTTTCGGTGCGCCGTGGAAGACTGGCCGGGTGAAAGCGGATTCGGTAACTGTTTCGGATCGGTGCTTGCTGTGGTTCAGGCAGTGGTTGGCGGCATGGGATGGCAGCTTGGGCTGGTATTTCGTGTGGCGTGGCTCAGGTCGGTTCGGGTTATCCGAAGTGGTTTGCCCACGCCCGTTTGTGCGTCATGGGCCTGTAGTGTCGGTCGAGGCTGGCCACGATAGGAAGTTCGCAATGTAGCTATTTCGACTGTCAATCGCCGTGTATGGCGCTCTCAAAGTTTATTCGTATGGAACAGTATGACGCGACGATGTGTTTGTTATCCGACCAGGAAACTAATGAGATTGGCTCTCTACCATTCACTTCTCCCAAATTGGGGATGGTTGCGAGAGTCCGAGCGTCGACGTGATTCGGTCCTGAACTACCCCACAGTTGTCACCCCTCCCTCGGTGATGGTTGTGCTGAAACTGCGTCACCGCTCGGTACTCTCGCGCCGAATTGTCTTTGCTAGTGCTTGTGTCGGATCCTCCAAACCCATCCATGCTGACTCCTCCCGAGGCACTTATGGCTATAAAAGACACCTTTCGCATTGTCACGCGTGGCAGTGACGGGTCGCTGTTGATCCGAGACTACCCCAATTGTGATCCTATCTCTCAAATGCATCTGCAAGTCGGTACGGATGACTGCAGCACTGACCTTGCGATTCGCGGCATGCCCGTTTTTCGCGGGCTGATTGGGCCGATTCCCGAAGGTAAAAGTATCGTTCGTTACGAATCCCCCGAAGTCTTTGAAACGCTCACGAAAGAGTGGATCAACAAAACCCCGAAACGTCGTCGTCGACGTACCGCAAAGAGCGAGATGGTCAACGAGGAGGTCAGCGCAAGCGACAGTATGGTCTCCCCCGACGATGTTGCTGATGCAAGCATTGCGAACGCTGGCATTGCTGCCAGCAGCATGATCGCCAACGGGGTGGTCGATAACCAACTGAGCATGAATTAGCCGTCGCTGCTCGCAGTGGTTGACTCTTGAACGCTCCAAGCCCCTCCTGAGGGGCTTGCGACCTCGATGGACGACTGGGACTTATGTTTGAGAATGCTGGCTTCAACGCCGCTTTTGTCTCGTAAGCCCCGTGTCTCTATGCATTGCTGTCTCTATGCATTGCTATCAAGTCGTGCTCTCGTGTGGCTCCCTTGAATTGCCGGCGTCGGGGCAGTTGTCATTCGCAACCCCAACAGTTGCTTGCAAGGATGCCGTTGGTGAAGCCGCTCAATGAGTATGCGTCCCAAGGGTGCTCTTCAGGGGTGGTCGGGGGCTCGTGACGTGCATTCGGGGTTGCGTTCGGTGCTCGCAAAATGTTACGCGAACGGTTTGAGTTGGTCTTACCGACTTTGTCCCACCGCATTTCGTGAGCTGGATTTCGAGTTCATGCACCGCTGCCCTGTTTCCCACCCTTTCTCTCTGCTGCCGTTTCTTCCAGTGCTGATGTTGCTGGCGGTCGGTTGTGGAACGACACGATCTTATACGGCCACCGAGCAGTTGGTGATGAGTGATGCTGTGGACCGGAGCATCGGGCAGCTCGATTTTCGTCCTCTTAGTGGTAGCAAGGTATATTTGGATACCAGTTATTTGAGGCACGTGAAGGGCGAAGGATTTGTAAACGCCGAGTATGTGACCAGTGCATTGCGTCAGCAGATTGTGGCAGCCGGTTGCTTGATTCAGGACGCCAACACCGAAGCTGAGATCATCATTGAGGCGCGGATCGGCACACTCGGGCAAGATGATCATCGAGTGACATTTGGGGTACCCGAAACCAACGTGCTGGCAAGTGCAGCGGCTTTGATTCCCGGAGCGCCAGCCATTCCGAGAACTGGCGAGCTTGCGTTTGCCCGTCGTGAGGCGCGCGAAGCTGCTGTCAAAGTTGCTGCGTTTGCTTATGACCGCGAAACGAGAGCCCCCATTTGGCAGTCGGGGGTTGATAGTTCTGTTGCCACGGCGACTGATACGTGGGTGATGGGAATTGGGCCATTTCAAGGCGGTTCAGCTCGTGGGCAAACCAAGTTGGCCGGAAGTGAAATCAAGTTTGGATCGAAGAGCGCGACGGGGTCACCGGTAAAGTTTTTTGAGCGTCCTACTGTCGACTACACCGCGGAGATGCGTTTTCAAAACGGAGATCCTGTTGTCGATGATGGTGGCATGGGCAAGGACATGCTAGGAATCAGTCCTGAAGAGATTGCGAAGCTTTTGGAGCTTTACTCTGCTGATGTGCAGCTTGCAGCAGCGGATTCAGAAGCTGCCGAGCCCGGCGCAAAGGATGACAGTGCAGCAGTCGCCGAGGGTGATGCAACACCCATGAAGTCCAACGAGGAAACCACCAACGTTGCAGCCAGTGCAAAGGTCGACGACAGTGTGGCTCAAGTCGTTGCGAAATCAAAGAAAGATGCCGCATCGAAAGCAACGGTGACCGAACTCGAGAATGGGACTGAAGTGGCCAGTGCTGCGGAAGCGGAAAGTAAGAAAAACTTGAAATAGCAAGTGGATGAATGTGGTTGATCATCGTTACCAGCTAATCGACTTTGGCATGGGACGCAAGTTGGAGTCGTTGGCAGGCTATGTGGTTGATCGTCCTTCGCCAGCGGCGGTGGGCGCCGTCCAACGCAGTCCCGCGCGATGGAAGCATGCTGCCGCAACCTATGACGCTGACAAACGCGTCTGGGAATATCGTCAACCATGGCCTGCTGGGCTTGCAGTTGATTGCGGTTTGTTTCGAATGCTGATTCGGCCGACTCCCTATGGGCATATTGGACTCTTCCCCGAACAGCATCAGAATTGGCGTTGGTTGGGAGACTGCAGTGAGAATACCGACATGGATCTCGTTGAGAGTAAGACTGCACTCAACCTGTTTGCGTATACCGGTGCAAGTACCATGGCGTTGGCCTGTGCTGGCTTTGCGGTGGCTCATGTTGATGCGGCCAAACCCAACGTTCAATCGGCTCGTTTAGCTGCCGAGGAAAATGATCTGGGTGAGGCTGCGATTCGCTACCTCGTGGATGATGCTGCGAAGTTTGCTGCAAGGGAAGTGAGGCGTCAGCGGAAGTATCATACCATCCTGATGGATCCGCCCGCCTACGGACACTCGCCCAAAGGAAAGGCATGGCGTCTTGAACGCGATTTGTGGCCCTTACTCGATGACTGCTTGAAGCTGCTTGATCGAGAGTCGTTTCGGCTGTTGGTAACGGGGCATTCACCCGAAGTGGGGCAGCAGGAAATTCTTCGGTTTTTACGTCAAACTGAGTTTCTGAAACCGTTTCAGGGTTCGTCCCGTTTAATTATTGAGGCAGGCAGGTCACAATTGAGGGATGAAGAAGATCGGAGTCTGGATGCTGGCTTCTTTTTAAGGGTGCAAATGCCCTGAAATCATCCTCACCTTCCGACAAGACGTGCGTCCGTGAATCAATCGATTGAGCAAGACGCTGAATCTCTGGTTTCGCTGCTGCGTGGCTACCAACGCGTTGTGGTAGCATTTTCGGGGGGAGTCGATAGCAGTGTGGTCGCGGCGGCCTGCCAGAAGGCCAACCTGGAATTTACCTGCGCAGTGACGGCACAGTCACCAAGCGTTCCGGCATGGCAACTGGAAACTGCGGTCACAGTGGCATCAGAGATTGGGATTCCCCATCACGTGGTGGTCACGGATGAGGTTGAAAATTTCGATTATCAGCGAAATGATTCGAATCGCTGCTTCTACTGCAAAGATACGCTCTACGCATCGATCACGGAGTTGATCGACAAAGTTCTTGGCGACCAAAGTCATGATGTGACGGTCGTCTCAGGAACCAACCACGATGATTTAGGTGACCACCGCCCCGGGATAACCGCTGGCAACCGGCGGCAAGTGGTGACGCCCCTGGCAGCACTGCAATATGGAAAGTCAAAGGTGCGTGACTTGGCTCGGCATTTCGGGTTGTCAAACCATGATCTGCCAGCCGCACCCTGCCTGGCAAGTAGAATCGCTTATGGAGTGGAAGTTACCCGCCAAAGACTCAGGCAGATCGAACAGGGAGAGTTCTGGCTAAGGGCTCAGGGAGTTGATGAGTGTCGTGTAAGACTGCACCATGACGGACTTGCTCGCATCGAGGTGCCGCGAAAACTGTTAGAATCAGTTCTGAAGTTGGAGTCGGAGGGGCACCTTGTGAACCAGTTCAAGCAGTTTGGCTTCAACTTTGTCACACTTGATCTGGAAGGATTTCAGTCAGGAAAGTTGAATCGGGCAATCGTTCCACTGGAATTACCGAAGCCGCGATCGGAAAAAAGGGATGTCAATTAATGAGCAGGGATGAATTCGAGCAGTCAGACGGCGATAGCAACGCCGGTGACGAACCTGAATCAGAAAGTTCGCGCGCGGTGGGTGAGACCCAAGAGGGTAAGACCCAAAATCAAGATACCAACCTTATGTCTGCGGGCAGCACACGTGAAGCCGCCTATCCAAGTCTGGTCGGTAGTCGCCTTGGTGATTACCAATTGCTTCGAAAACTTGGGCGTGGTGGAATGGCGGACGTCTATGCGGCGCGGCAGCTTTCGCTGGGTCGCGAGGTTGCCTTGAAGGTGCTCCGTCCCGACTTTGCACGCGACAATGACTACATTCATCGGTTTCGTAGAGAGGCTCGCGCTGCAGCGAAATTGAATCATCCGAACATTGTTCAGGTGTACGAAGTCGGAAATGTTGATTCCGTCCATTACATTGCTCAAGAACTGATTGATGGAGAGAATCTTCGGCAATCGCTCGATCGAAGTGGTGTGATCGGTACGGAGGAAGCGATCGAAGTCCTGGTTGGTGTTGCATCGGCACTCGAAGTGGCGGCCGAAGCCGGGATCACGCATCGGGACATCAAACCTGAAAACGTGATGCGTAACGTGAGAGGTGTCATCAAAGTTGCTGACTTCGGCTTGGCACGAATTGGCACCGACGTGGATGCGACCCAGTCGAACTTGACTCAGGTGGGGCTGACTTTGGGAACGCCCCGCTACATGAGTCCTGAGCAAGTGCAGGGCAAGACGGTTGATACTCGCAGCGATCTCTACTCACTTGGGATCACGGTGTATCACCTGCTAGCAGGACGGCCACCGTTTGAAGCAGAAGATTCATTGGCGTTGGCGTTGATGCATCTACACGAAACGCCGCTACCGCTGGATCGAAACCGGGCGCGTTATAACTCCGATGGGGAGCCCGATCTGCCGGAATGGTTGATTGCAGTTACCAGTCGTCTGATGAGTAAGTTGCCGCAGGATCGTTTTCAGTCACCGAGTGAATTGCTCGATGCGATTCGTAACGAAGCTGCCATCTCGAGCTTGGGGGGGCTAGGCGTTGGAACAGCAGCGGCAACCATTCGACTTCAGCGTGCAACCGATCGCACACGCAAACGCATGGCAAGGCGTAGCGTGGCAATGGCAGTCGGCATCTTGTTGCCCGTCGCTTTTGGGGGATTGGTGTGGTGGTTGGCCAGTGGCAGGCCGCGAAAAAGCGTGAATGATCTACTCAGTCCTGAGGTCGTTACCAAAGCGGATTCGGTTGACCAGCAATACATCACAGCGATGTACCGAAATGATGAAGCTGCCTGGCGGTCCGTGATGGAGTTCTTTCCCATGGAAGATAATGCCACCAACGCGGCATACCATGCCAAGGCGACTCTGCAATTGTCCCGCCTTTTCATCGGGGATGGTCGACTGGGGGAAGCCAATGTCTTGCTTGATTCCTTATTGCAGGAAGCCAATATTGATCAGGTTTACCAAGTTCTGGCGTTAGCACAGTTATGTCAGTTGTTGGATAAGTTGGATCGCGCGGAAGAGTTTGCAGAGTCCCGCCGTGAATTTCAAACGATGTATAGCGAACTGCAGATCAATAATCCCACGGCTGAACGTCTGATCGATCAGACACTGCCCTCTGAAATGCGTTTGACTCTGGGCATTGACGATTCTTGAACAGGCGGCCTATGAACACGGGGCCTATGAACACGGGGCCTGTGAACAGACGCCCCATGAATACGGGGCTCATGAAAAAGGCGTCTGGCTGTAGGCTGCATTCCCCGTCGCCGTAGGCAGGGGCATGCTGGCCAAGTGTGGCCCCAGAGGGTGGCTTCCAAAAAACATGAGGTGTTTTGCGGCTGTCACGCGTCGCCCGCAGTGTCTGGGAAAGTCTTGCGTTTTGCTCTCAAGTACCCGAATCACGCAGAAAACGGGTGCCTGCTGTACGTTCAGGCGAGACGTAAAAAGTGGTAGAATTCGGAAATTGCTTCTGAACTGCTGTTGAACTATTGTTTTAGCTGCTCCGGTTTTGCTTTTATCTTTGTCTTGAACCCCTCTGACCGTCATGCTTTTTTTCTCTCTCTGGGTCGCACTCATTTGCTTGTCCATCATTGCCATTCCAGTTGCGGCCACTTTGGATAAACGAAAGCTGAGAGCCGATTTTGCTGCGGCCGAAGCTGAGGCCATGAGTGGCGTGGATGAGCCAATGGCCGAAGTGGCCGAAGTAGAAGCGTCCCAAGAAGAATCTACGAACTCGCTTTTTGATGTGGAAGTAGATGGATCGGAGACGCGACAGGCAGACGCCCTCGATGGCTTGGGCGGTGAGGAGATGGTGTCACAGTTTCCTGATTTTGATGTTGCTTACTTGACGGCTGCTTGCCCGGGTGGCGCTGCCGATGCGGGTAACGCGAATGTGACACTGCTGAAAACTGGCGTGAGATCCTGCGTGCGAAAGAGCTGGCTGTTGGGACGAGTATCTTCCTATTGGCAGGTCAAAGGGGATGCGGACAAAGCGTTTCAGTTTGGGATTCAATCCCTGTTGGCAGCGGGCGATATCACGGCACAGGACGTTGCTGGAACGATCCACTTTTTGCAGCCAGTGTTTGCAGCGGCTAAACAGAAAGACCTGGCGACAAAGTTGGAAACGATGCTGCCAGGAACGGATGGGGCTGTCGATGCCAAGCAGATGAAAAAGCTGGTCAAGAAAATGGGCAATCGGAAAAGCAAGGCGACTGTATCCGAAGCGGCAGCATTGCTGTTTTCAAAAGGTCTTTGATGACAGTGGTGTCATGGCTTGACCTGCACTGTTTGACCCGGTCTCTGCTGATTTGTCAGTATCGAATCAATTCGCCTTCGGGTTGATGTCAGGACATGCTGACTGACTCGACTACCAGTTGATCGATGGCGTTGCAAAGCAAAGGTGACAAGGGACGTGCCAAAGCGGTTTCACGGATTTGGTCTGGTGTGTGTCCTCCGACCAATGCCATGCTGATCCCAGGCTGCGACAGCACCCACCCGATCGCTAATTGAGCCGTCGTCAGTTCCGCTTCCTCTCCGATGCGATTCATTCCGTCCACGATATGGTGTGCTCGCTCACGGGCCGCACCCTGAAATATCGGATAGCCAGGCCTACTGTCACCCTCAGCGAATTTGTGGTCGCGTCTGATCTTCCCAGCGAGTAGGCCCTTCATCAGAGTCCAGAACGTGTAAACGTCTACATCAGACTCTTGGCAGTGTGGAACCAGGTTGGTGAGCGAGTTGCGCTGCATCAGATTCAATGGGCACTGGATGGCGTCACACTTCAGGACGCTTTGGAATTTTACCAGCTGGTTGGTGTCGATGTTGCATACCCCAGTTTGATGACAAAGCCCGCGTTGTTGCAGAACAACAATCGCTTCTGCAGATTTCTCCAGTGCCACGTTGGGGTCAGGACTATGCAACATCAGCGTGTCAAAATACTCGAGGTTCATGCGGCGTAAAGACGTCTCTGCATCTGCGATGAGTGACTGTCCTGATCCGTCGATGACACGCTCTCGGTGGCTATTCCAACGTTGCCCGACTTTACCGATCACGGTGTAGTTGTCACGCTGCCCCTTGATTTGTGTACCCAGAATCTGATCGCTTTCACCCTCGTAGCCATAGCTGAATGCAGTGTCAAACGTGGTGATGCCAGACTCAATTGCGGCGTTCACCGTTTGTTCCGCGTCTTTTGCAGTGACTCCGACAGTGGTGATGCCAGCTATCGGCCACAAGCCAAGTGCGATGTGAGGATTGGGCATGAATAGCTCTATTTAGGTCGTGCGTTGGGTTTGCGTTGGGCGAACACAAAAAAACAGCGTGAAGACAAAAGTCTCACGCTGTCGAAGATTGTTTGCTGGGGCTTCTCAACTGGGCTGAAGCAGCTTTTGCAGCCGGAACTGAGCTCTCAGTCAGACATGATTTTTCCTAGAAATCCCACCGGAGACCGAGGTCAAGCCCCTGTACCCACATTCCAGAATCATTGAATTTGAAAGCTGGGTTAGCAGTGAATGGACCGCCGCTGACAATGGGCAGTGGATTGATGTTGCGATCAATTTGCGAGCCCGCCAACGCCACGTTGTCAAAGTATAGGAAACTGTAGCCCAAACTCAGGCTCATGTTATTTCGGATGCAATATTCAAGTTTGAAATTGGCTTCGGGAATGAATGCGAATTTGTTGCGTTCGTAGTTACCCTGGTTGCCCTGTGCCAGCAAGCCACCGTCTTGGTAAACGATTGGGTCGCCGAGACCAGCGAGTGCATGCTCACCATTGATTGAAACCTGCTGGTTCATGTTCCCAAGGTGCACCTTGGTCATGGAACGGAATGTCAAACGCCCTTCGGTCACACTGATTTCAAAGCCAAGTTGTCCACCATTGAACTGGTTGCGAGTCGCGAATTCGTCGTGGGCGAGGAATACATCATTGGGTATCACAAATGTATCACTGCTGATTCTGAGAGTGTCGTCCAAATTCAGGTGGGAGTATCCGGACAGGAAATCGACTTTGCAGTTTGCGTTGCATTTGAGTCGTAGTCGTGTGTAGGCTTCTGCTGCCCACATATTGACAGCACTGTCCGCCCAGACTTTACCCTCGGTTCCGCTGCCTGGGCTCAGAAGTAAGCCTCCGTTTGTGCTGATCGCCAGTGCATCCTCTGATCCAGTGTTGGTATTAAAGAATGGGCGGCTCATCGAAATCACTTGACCTGGGCGAGTTGGATCCTGGGTTGCCGTGGCGAAAAATGAATCGTTATTATTCGCAAGGATCCAGAATCGTACGCCGACACCGAAGTTCTCGGTGACATATTTGCCGGTGTCTAATCGGAAACCGCCAGAGAACTCACCCTTAAGCTTATCGCCGAAAGCAACTTGAGCGTCCGGCAAGATTGGGAATCCAGGTACTGGTCCCGTTGCAACGAGGGCCGGTGAATCCCGATCCTGCGTGTGCCAAAGCAGAAATTCCGTGCTCATCCAACTGTCTTCTGGGCAGCGGTCAAACAGACGCCCAAGACGCGATTTCCGGGGGGACTCGCAGGAAGTGTCGCAATCGCCGTCGCAGGTCTCACCACAATCACAGTCTGTCGTGGTCTTTGACTCGGACTTGAAAGCGATTGCCTGGAACGGTTGAACCCTAACGTTCTCGAGGCCATCGGGTGTCGTGGTGCTGCCTTCCGGCTTTGGTGCCTTTTTATCTGTGGCAGCCTGTGCTTTCGCTACTTCGGCCGGGTCAATCAGGGCCTCGGAAGCCACAGTCGTTGGTGGCGCGATAATGGGCAAAGGCACCGCTTCGACAAAGTTCGAGCGGGCACCTTCGGGGACGTCCGTGAGCATGCTGGGGGCCAAACCGATGACAACGGTCCCGCGTTGGCCGCTAGGAGCGAAGTTTGGCACAACGTCACCAACCACGTTTGTGCCGAAATCCGAGACGACATTCGTTTGGTCGTCGCTGACATAATTAGATCCCAGATCTGACACGGTGTTGGGACTGTCGGAACCAATGAAACTCAGATCGCCAACGTGGGTTGCTGAGGATCCCAATGCAGGCAGCGTTGGAATGGCTCTCGATTTTGAAGCGTATCCAGGTAAATCGCCAACGGCGCTTGCACCCTCGTCCGCGAGTGTCATGCTGGTGTTCGAGAGTAGGAGGGCGGCGAAGGTAAGCCTTCTCAACTTGCTTTTCATAGGACGGTCCGTGCAGGCCGGGTACGTATATTGACTTATACGACTGAATCGACCTATTTCATCGGTAGATCAAGTACCATGCGAATCGCCGGAAGAGTTGGCGCATCTTACCCAGTTTGTTGTAAGTGGGCGGTTGCCTGACTCCTGAGTAACGGTAAGTGTCGTTAGACTGGGTGTTTCCGGGCGTCGTCTTGGGAAACACTGATTGCTTTGCCCCGTGAAACACAGCACTTCGTTCTTCACTATTTTGAAATAATCCTGATGTCAGCCGAAGAACATCGATCCGGTACAGATAAAACGCCAACCGGAGCAGACGATCGCTCGACAACCGATGTGCAGCACACCGAGGTCCAGCACACCGATATTCCCGTGCCCGAAATGGGGTCCAGCGCTGGAAAGGGGGGTGATCCCGAAGTTGCTTTGAACAGCGAGACTGGTCTGCGACCCACAGATCATCCAGAAGCCATCGCTCCGACGCATGGCGAATCTGCTATCGGTGTGCCCAGTCAGGATGAATTCGATGCAGCGGGTGAGGAGACGGCAAGTGATCTGCCGGCCATCCCCGGGCAAAATTCTGACTTGATCGAGGCAGGTGCCGCATTGGAAGCAGGCAGCACTGAGGTGGTTAGCAGCGATGGTCGTGGCGAGTCACAGCGAGCCTTGTCGGTGGCATCGGCACGTGGGTTCCGGTTGAAGATGCTGCGTTGGCGGCGGCAACTCGCCGAAATCTCGGCCATGGAACCAACGTTGATGACCGAGAGCGATGCTCTGTTGCGCAAGCGGTCACTCGCGCTTCGCTACCGTGCGATGGCCGGTGAGCGACTTGGCAGTTTACTGCCTGAGGGATACGCACTGGTTCGTGAGGCTGGGCGCCGAGCTTTGAAGATGCGTCACTATGACGTGCAGATTGTTGGCGGGATTGCTCTGTTTGAGGGCTGCGTTGCCGAAATGCAGACAGGCGAAGGAAAAACACTTACCGCGACGCTGCCTCTTTATCTGCATTCATTGTTAGGCAAGGGAGCCCATCTCGCGACAGTGAATGATTATCTCGCTCACCGCGATGCGGAATGGATGCGCCCCTTATTCGAGCGGCTGGGATTGACGGTCGGAGTGATTCAGACACCAGATGATCAGGGGAGTCGACGAACTTCCTATGGTGCAGATGTGACCTATGGGACTGCCAAAGAATTTGGGTTCGATTTTTTACGCGATCGTTTGTTGTTACGTGCCCAGAACCGCGTTGAGACAGAAATGCTGGGTGACGGTGGCGGTGGCTTTTCTGGGTCGGGTGATCAAATTGTCATGCGGGGCATGCACTTTTGTCTTGTCGATGAGGCCGACAGTATTTTGATCGATGAAGCACGGACGCCGCTTATCATCGGCAGCATTGAAGATACCGTCCGCGATCAGATTGTCGAAACCTATCGCTGGGCCGCAGAGCATGGTGCAAGCTACGTCAAAGAAGAAGATTACACGATTGACCCCGAGACAAAGCAGTACGAACTGACGGCTCGCGGCAGGCAACGTGTCCGAGCACTCCCCAAGAGTGATCTTGTTCGCACCATGGGACTGGTTGATCTTTACGAGTACACCGAACGCAGCATCAAAGTACATGAAGAATTTCTGCTCAATCGGCAGTATGTCGTTCGGCCAGGAGACAAAGGTGTCGACGAGATCGTCATCGTGGACGAATTCACGGGACGGCTGGCGGAGGGGCGGAAATGGCGTGACGGAATTCATCAGGCGATCGAGGCCAAGCAGGAATTGGAGATCAGTGTACCCACTGGACAGGCTGCAAGGATCACGGTGCAGGACCTGTTTTTGCGTTATCCCCATTTGGCAGGGATGACGGGAACAGCTGCGTCCAGCGCTGGCGAGTTGAGAAAAATCTATCGTACGCCTGTGATCCGCGTCCCCACCAATAAGCCTCCCCAAAGAAAGCAACTTGCAGACCGTGTTTTCGGCACCATGGAAGCAAAATTCGAAGCGATTGTGCAAGAGATTCAGGAGGTTCATGAAACCGGACGCCCTGTGCTCGTCGGCACGCGCTCAATCGACAAAAGTGTGATCCTTTCAAACATGCTGGAGGAACTCGGGATCGAGCATCAGGTTCTGAATGCCAATAATGTTGAGCAGGAAGCAGAGATTGTGGCTGCAGCAGGAGGTCAGGGAAAAGTAACCGTGGCTACGAACATGGCAGGACGCGGTACCGATGTGAAGCTGGACATGCAAATTGAAGCCTCAGGAGGCATGCATGTGATTTGTACGGAACTGCACGATGCCGCTCGGATTGACCGACAGTTGATTGGACGGTGTGGTCGGCAGGGTGATCGGGGCTCCTACCGACAGTACCTATCGCTTGATGACGATATTCTCAAAGGCGGACTGGGCCCCAAAAAAGCAGAACGTATGAAAGAACAAGGTGCACAGGTTGACGGAGCTGTGGACCGCTATGCCGGACTCTTTCGAAGAGCGCAACTCAAGGTGGAAAAGACACATTTTCGGGATCGTATGATCCTATTGCACCATGAAAAAGAACGAAAGAAAATGCAGCGCGAAATCGGGCAGGATCCGTATCTTGATACGCCTGATTGATTGAAGCGGCAGGCCCACTGGTCCTCGCCAAAGTCATCAACTCAGACGCCGTTGGCTGAAGGCCAGCTAGCTGCGATCGGGACGCTAGAACTCGATTTTCAGCCCATCCTTGGCAATCAGAGTTTCCGCGTCGATTCGTTCCCGAATCAAATCGCTTTGGACAGGGTCAGAGGCATGTTCGAGTGGATTCATGTGAGTCAGCAGCAACTTCTTGGGAGTATTCAGGGTGGCGATCTCCGCCACTCGATCAGTCCAGCTATGGCCGGTTTCTTGCGCCCACTCGGAAGCCTCATTGCGAAAGTAGCACTCATGCATCAACAGATCCGCATGGCGACTCCATTCAACGTACTCGGGGCTGCTATCGCCAGTGGTGTCAGTCGAGTACACAAGCCGTTTTCCATTCGGCCAATCCAAGCGGTAGGCCACTGAGCCACCTGGGTGGTTTTGGCGACGCCATGAAACCTTGGTTTCGCCAATTGCAAACTCCGCAGCGTCATCAATTGGGTTCCAACTGGCATTCAGCTTCGCAGGAAAGATCAAGGGATGGAATAAATGGTCACGCACGGCTGCAAGTTTTTCTGATTCCCCCCAAATCTGGATTTCGTCAAGCGGATGGTTGGCAAGCACGTCCAGCAAGAATGTCAAACCTGCGGTGTGATCCAGATGCGCGTGCGAAAGCAGAATGTTTAGGGAGGTGCCAGCTAGGACGTTCGGGAGCCGATAGGTGCCGGTTCCGGCATCCAGTGCAATTCCGGCCTTCGGCAGGTAGTAGCAGGAGGTCTGGCGCGTGTCGTTGGGATGATAGCCGGCGGTCCCCAGACAGTGGATTTTCATTGATGATGCCCTCATTCACGAGCGTAAGCTTCCAGCGTCAATTCCATGCGATGAAGCAAAGCCTCAAGTCAGCGGTTACAGAACACCATTCTACTCAATCATAGGACAGGCAATGTAGGAACGTCCAACAGGCAGGACGCCCAAGGATGACCCTTGTCAGTAATCCGACGAACTATTATTCTCTCCTGAAGTCGTGATGGCAGCCCGGACGGTTTGCCACTATTTTCCTTCACAAAAGGAAAAGCCAAACGCAGTGCAATTCGCGGATGTGGCGGAATTGGCAGACGCGCTAGATTCAGGTTCTAGTGCCCGCAAGGGCGTGGAGGTTCAAGTCCTCTCATCCGCACTCGTTATTTTCGGGGTTTCTCGCTATCGCGGGGAGCTCCGTTTTTTTATGGGACACCCACGGGGACACCCAACCGACAAAAAACGTGTATATTGGGAGCAGTCAAAAAAACACCCCGCCCCGCTACGGCCTACGCTACGGCCTACGCTACGGCAGCTCAGTCGCGGCTCCGCATCGCTCCTTCGAGCCTACGCCTCGGACTCCGTTTACCTGCTGAGGCTCCGCCTACTTGCCAGACGGACTCAGGCAGACGCGAAAGCCGAAGTCGTAGTCGCGGTACGACGGGATGAACCTGCCGCGGAACGCCGACCGACAAATCACGGCGGAGTCGCTCCAACTGCCGCCACGTTGCACGCGGTTCGAGCCAGATGTAGCACCACTCGGGTCCGTCACGCTACCTATCGGGTAATCTTCTTCCCAATCCTGACACCACTCCCAAACATTCCCATACATATCGTACAGCCCCCAGGCATTGGGGAGCTTGCCGCCTACTGGACGAGTGTTGCGGCCAGAGTTGTCATAGTACCAAGCGTAATCACTTAAGCCTGATTCATTATCTCCAAAACTGAACTTCGTCGTTGTCCCAGCACGGCAGGCATATTCCCATTCTGCTTCGGTGGGCAAACGATAAACATTACCTGCTGCTTTCTCCGCCGGTAGTTCACTCAACCTGCGGCAAAACTCGACCGCATCCTCCCAAGTCACCATTTCAACAGGGTTACAAGCACCATTAAAATCACTCGGGTTAACACCCATGACCTGTTCGTACTGATCCTGCGTCACTTCATGAACGCCCATCTTGAATGGTTTTGTAAGCGTGACCTTGTGTGCTTCTTTCCCTTCGCCCATCGTGAACGTACCAGCGGGAATCAACTTGAACTCCATGCCAATGGAGTCCGCTGATTCAGGCAACTCCATGTCCTTAACGGGTGTGGGGTCGAATGTTGCGACCGGTATGGGGTAACTGGCAACAGGTGGTGTTGGCTGCCCCCGATCACATCCACACATCGCACTAACCGCAATACAAACAACAGCAGATTGAAAAAGATTCACGCTCGCTCCAGTGGTTCAAGATTGATTACCAGCAACAAGCATAAAACAAAACCCCGCCGCTCGGAGCAGAGCGACGAGTTCTGTGCTTCGCTTGTTAGGGAATGGGTGGCACTTCTAGCGGGGTTCTACATTTCCGCTGCCGTACTTCTCAAACAATTCGTTCTTGTCTGCCCTTTCGATAATTGGTCGGGCGTTACTCACTCGTTTTTGAATTTGTCGATCAGCGGTTGGAGATCTTCATCTACTTCAAGGTGTGTCATTTTACTCAAGCTTTCCGCCTGCGCGTGAGTGATGTCTTTGAGGCCGTTTAAACGAAGTTGGAACACGTTACTCAGACTTTCCGCCTGTTCGTCAGTGATGGAGGTCAGGCCGTTTAACGCAAGTAAATAGTCAACCTTACTCAGGCTTTCCGCCTGTTCGTCAGTGATGAGGGTCAGAGCGTTTAATTCAAGCCATCCGACCTTACTCAAAATTTCCGCCTGTTCGTCAGAGATGGAGGTCAGGCCGTTTAAAAAAAGTTGCTCGATCTTACTCAGGCTTTCCGCACCCAAGCTTTCCGCCTGTTTGTCAGAGATGGAGGTCAGGCCGTTTAATTCAAGCCATCCGACTTTGCTCAAACTTTCCGCCTGTGCGTCAGTGATGAAAGTCAGTCCGTTTAAGACAAGGCTATGAACTTTACTCAAGCTTTTCACCTGTGCGTCTGTGATGGAAGTCAAGGAACTTAACCTTAGACTGTTAAGCTGACTCAGGCTTTGTGCCTGTACGTCCGTGATGGACGTTAGGCCGTCTAAATAAAGGTGAAAGTCCTTGCTTAAGCTCTTCGCTTGCTCGTCAGTGATCGAGGTGAGTCCGCTTAAACTAAGAGAAAGCCCGACCTTGCTTAGACTTTCCACCTGTTCGTCAGAGATGGAGGTTAGGCCGTTTAATTCAAGCTGTTTGGCCTTACATAAACTCTCTGCCAGGGTGTCAGAGATGGAGGTCAGGCCGTTTAAAGAAATTTTCTCGGCCTTGCATAAACTCTCTGCTTGGGCGTCAGAGATGGAGGTCAGAGCGTTTAATTCAAGACATTTGACCTTGCATAAACTCTCTGCCTGCACATCAGAGATGGAGGTCAGGCCATTCAATTCAAGCCATTGCTTAACCTTACTTAAACTCTCTGCCTGTGCGTCAGTGATGAAGGTCAGGCCGTTTAGTTGAAGACGAAGCCAAACCCTGCTCAAGCTCTTCGCTTGCTCATCAGTAACTGAGGTGACTCCGCTCAACATAAGACAAATTTTGACCTTGCTCAGGCTTTCCGCCTGTTCGTCAGAGATAGAGTTCAGGCCGTTTAAGCAAAGTACCTCGACCTTACTCAGGCTTTCCGCCTGCTCGTCAGAGATGGAGGTCAGGCCGTTTAATTCAAGTTCTTTGACCTCGCTCAGTATTTCCGCTTGGGTGTCGGTGATTGTGGTGAGGCCGCTCAAATCGAACCCCTTTTCCCCAGCCCCGGCCAAGCGTTCCGTCTGTGCGTCAGTTATCTTTCCCTTGACGTTGACCTCTCGAATGATTTCACGGGGTGTGGGAGGCACAGGTGTTGGAGGCGTAGGCTGCCCCTGACCACACCCGCACATCACAGCAATAGCAACACAAACAACAGCAGATTTAAAAAGATTCACGTTCACCCACGTGGTTAAAGGTTTTTATTGCCCAGCAACCAGCATAAACAGAGCCACGCCGTTCAGGGCAGAGCGACGGGGCGAGGCTGCAATAAGCAGAGGACGATTCGCGGTGAAAACCGGACGCGGAAACCGGAAATGTTTTGGAATTGCTTTTCGGGGTGACGTAACGGGGACACCCGGGACACCCATTGAGTCGTTTTCGGTCCTGTTTCAGCGGTTCAGTCATTTCGGAAAACCCGTGTTTTGCGATGTTTCCCGTGTTTCAGAACTGCGTGAATTAGTTTCAGGTTCTAGTGCCCGCAAGGGCGTGGAGGTTCAAGTCCTCTCATCCGCACTCGTTATTTACGGGGTTTCTCGCTATCGCGGGAGGCTCCGTTTTTTGTGGGCCACCCGCAGGGCCATCCATCCAAAAAAACGTGTATATTGCGAGCACCGCCCCCGGCAACCAATCGACTTCGCGCATCAAGCGGTTATCGAGTCGGTATCAGCTTGCCGCTCTCGAACTGACCAGCGATCCTTGCTACAATTGGGCAGGAGTCCGCACTTTCGGATTCACGAGTGCAAGCTTCGCGGCCAGTTGGTCGCGGGCCAACGGTTTCACCAGATAGGCGTTGATCCCAGCTGACCGGGATGTCTGCCGATCAGCAGCTCCAGTCTTCGCAGTCAAAGCAAAGATGGGCAAATCATCGGCAGCCGCCCAGGTCCGAATCTTGGCTGCTGCCTCAAAGCCGGTCATACCTGGCATCATCAGGTCCATAATGATCAGATCGAATGTAGCCAGTTCGACCGCGCCCATTTGAATGGCCTCCACACCGCTTGCGGCAGTCATGACCTGATGTCCCAAGCTCTCGACCAGCCGCGCGGTGATCATCCGGCAGAACTTATCATCATCCACCACCAGGACACGGAGTTCGCTCTGTTCTGCCGGCGCACCATCTTCCACAACCTTCGATTCGTCCACGGTGCCAAAGCGGGTTGAAAAAGAAAAGGTACTTCCAGAGTCGGGCGTGCTGGTCATCGTGATCTCTCCGCCCATCGCTTG
>Ga0315320_10000487_pt1 | contig 32577 bp, 24 predicted proteins | sample M140m21515metaG_FD_203458 | JGI IMG/M metagenome (GOLD analysis project Ga0315320, IMG submission 203458) | Ammonia-oxidizing marine archaeal communities from Monterey Bay, California, United States - M1 40m 21515 | ecosystem: Environmental > Aquatic > Marine > Coastal | place: USA: California... | reverse complement strand
ACGAATTTTCGTGGAGCGATTTTCAATCACAGGCGTCAATTGCGCTGCTGTCAATGTCAACAAGAGATATGCCACGGCTGGGACGATCAATAACACGCCTCCAAACACAATCGAAGCTTCGTAGAACCCCCACCCCTGCAGCCAGCCGTTGTTATTAAAGATCAACTCGTACGCCGCCCCGCACAAGAACCACTCGGCACCAACGAGTAGCGTGATAACGACCAGCAACATCGTCACGCGTCCTGTACGCGACCGCGAAAGCGGAGCAAAAAACAACGCCACGATCGTCATCAAGACTCCCGCAAGGACCAGCATGCCAAGCAGGACGACAGTGGTCGGGAAGTCAACACCGCGAAGGGTATATGCGTATGAAACACATGGAAAAAGCACTACAAAATACAGCAGCATTTGCAGCATGGCGCTGGCAAGTTTTCCCAAAACAATTTGCTTTGGTGACAAAGCAGTAATCGACAGCAATTCTAAAGTTCCATCATCAATTTCACCCTCTAGGGATCTGTATGCGGCAAGCGGCACCACGAGCAACATGGGCAGAGCGAGTACAAAATAATATCCCAGCAACATTCTCGGAGCAGATGGCGTGTCATAAATCCCCGGCATCAACGAGACAGTACCAATGATGGTCCAAGACAACGCCGCAAACAGCAGAAGTGAGAAAGTGATAACAAACTGTCGACTCTTCAACGCCTGACGAGTTTCCTTGACGAGGATTGGGTTACACCAATCCCCCCACTTTTCGCACCAAGCATCCACTCGTTCAATGCTCAGCATGGCTCCAAGTGCAGAGCCTCCGCTCACTTCTTGTTGGACGGAATCTTCCGGCGGTACAACGGCAGCCATCAAACACTCCTCTGCAATGCATTACCAGTCATCATGTTGCCTAAAAACCGATTCCCACACCCCGGTTCACCCAACGACATTTCTCTAGAATTAGCTGCAGGCGGTGCAGAACGGCGTTGACTGGTGCAACCATGTAACGGCCCGCATTGTCCGCGTCTTTCCTCACCCCAAGCCCATTGTTTGATCAATTCACTCATTGGACCAATCCTTCGGTGACCTGCAGGAACACGTCTTCGAGACTCTTACGATGTGATGTGCATTCTGCAACAAGAAATCCATTCGCAACGAGCAACGCTAACAACTCAGCCTGATCTTTCATTTCGCCAGCAAACTCGAAACGCAGCAATTCTCCATCGATGATGATCTGATCTACATGCTGCACTGACTTCAGCATGACTGCTGCTTCACTGGAACGCTCCAAGACTCGGATTGCCAGCTCTTTCGTATCCCTCTGTTGCCCTTGAATTTCTTCAACGCTTCCAGTTGCAAGTAGCTTGCCTTGCTCAATGATCCCGACCGAGTCACACATTTCAGCTAATTCGGTCAGAATGTGGCTGCTAATCAAAATCGTTTTCCCTTGATCAGCCAAATCCCTGATCATCCGGCGCAGGTCGATGCGAGCTCGCGGATCCAGTCCGGCAGCAGGCTCGTCCAGGATCAGCACGGAGGGATCATGAATCAATGCCCGACCAAGACACAGCCGTTGTTTCATGCCCTTACTCAAACCCCGGATAGGTTTGTTTGCCATACCCTCCGTGCCCGTAAACCCCAGCACCCAACGAAGCCTTCGATTTCGTTCGGCTCCTGTTACCCCATAAGCTCGAGCAAAGAAATCCAGATATTCACGGCAATTTACATCACGGTAAGTGCCAAATGAATCAGGCATGAAGCCCAGACGCCTACGAACCAATTCCGGATCATTGACACACGACAAACCATCGACAAACGAGTCACCATAGCTCGGCAAATCCAAGGTGGCCAGAATACGCATCGACGTTGTTTTGCCTGCGCCGTTGGGGCCGATATAACCGAAAACATGTCCCCGCTTCACACTAAACGACACATCGTCAACCGCCTTGGTTTCACCAAAGAAACGATGCAACCGTCGCATCTCGATGCAATCCTCAGATTGAACGTGAACCGGTGGGTGCCTTTCCGAAGGTAAGTCATGCGTGCCTTGCTGCTGACTCAGATTCCCTGGACTTAGATGGGAGACCGCTGTTTCATTAAACGCCGCTGACGAATCCCCAACCGCCAGTTCAGGCTCGGCAGTGTTATCATTGGGTTGTTTTGCTTCTTCATGCGTCATGGCAAAGTCCCGATTACATAGTGCACACTATTCTCAATTTTGCACCCTTCGATTGCCGTCGCATCCTCCGTGACCTCACACATGGCAACAAAAAAGCCAAGCGGCAATTCATTATTGAGCTGCAGAGATTCCCGAAGCGAGGATTCGAATCTTCCTTCAATCAAACGTGTTCCACCATACAGTTTCATATTCAGTTCAGCCGTAAGATCAACGACACCACCCGTCCAGCCTCCACCCCGCCTTCCTCGAGAACCGTTGGCAGCCACAGGGTTGTGGTCAAGGTAAAACTTGCCCATCAACTGGCGGGCATCTGCTGCAGGTAATGCCACCGCAACTTGCAACTGGCCAGGCTCGATATTTTCGATCCGCCAGTACGCCCCCTGACGATCTCGCACCACCGCATCATTAATCCGAAACCGAAACTCGTTCGTGACCTGCCATTTCGACTCTTTTACGTCTCCACCGATTCTCGCAATCGACAATCTTCCGACATCAAGACGAGGTCGCTGCGATACGAATTGTTTCTGTTCGCGAGCGGGAACAAAGCTGGAACTAAAACGTTGAGTTTCATCGTTGATTGTCACCGATCCAAGTATTTGATCCCCAGTATTGTGACGTAACTCCCACGGACTAAAATCGGGACGCCGCACCGAAAAAACCTCCGCATCAGCAGGGAACGAAAGACCAGCACGCGGGCTGATCGGCGCAAAGTACGTTTCTCGAATCCGCTCGCTAGCTGCTCCCGTAGCCCCATCGACCCAAGTGATTTGCCGGATTCGACCAAGCGTAGAAAAACCATCCGCTGCAATGCCGTACGCAAACATGCTCACAGTGGTTACCAGTGCCAGGAGCGGAGCGACCACAAACATCAGATGCCCCCGGCCACTTCTCGTCGTTCGGCGGTAAGCAACGGGCCCAACAAGAACCACAAAGATCGCCAAGAAGCTCACCAACACATAAACAGGCGGCTGCGCAACGCCGGGGATGAGCCATTTTTTAAATTCTGCATTTCCAAGAATCGGCTCTGCTCCGCGCCGCAAAATGGGAGACACATCTTTTCCCATCAGCTTCAGGTAAAAATCCCACTTCGAACGATTCAGCAAGCCAGCCGCATTCAAATTAACATTCACCGTCGAACCAGAAACGGGCGTCTTAAGATCCAACGCCTCAACTCCACTCACAGCGATGGCTTTCCCAGCCCCTAAAGCAACTCCATGAAAACGTGGAGCAACGCGAACCGAAGCGGCGGAAACACTGGAATTATCACTGCGTATGATGGTGCTTCTGCGTTGAAGCTTTCCCGACCCCAAGAGCTCTATCCCAGCTCGCAAAAAGTCATCCTGGGAGAAACCTAAACTCCTGATTTCCTCAAACACCAGATCCGATTGGTTCGTCGGAGCTCTGTCGAGCAGGCCCTCCAACTCCGCTTGCGATTCAACATCCCAGACAACCAGCGTTCCACCACAAAGGGCCCATCCCAGCAAGGCATTCCATTCGGCTGTGCTCGGTTTAATGTCTGCAATCGCCGCTTTGGTCAAGACAATAAAATCCCAACGCTGATAGCCTCGCCAGTCTTTGGGCAAATTGCCGGTTCCACAAGACAAGGCAGATGGAGCGAATGCACCAAGCCCACCACTCCTGCGTTTGGCGGCCCAAGGACGAGTCACCTCAAAAAACCAAGGCAGCCCCATAGAGTTCATGGCAGTAGCGTCAGCCTGACTTAAGTCAGCGGGCGTAATCAGAAGCAGGTCAACCGTAAGCTCAGTCCCCGCTTGCTGCTCCCAACGCAAATAGCGGCCCAACTCGCGAGCATCTGCTGTGAAGCCAACCGACCCAGAAAATCCAGGCAACGCAACACCATCGCGGCTAACAATGATTTCATACCCAGTGCCCATCATCCACTTGGGCAGGTAGCGGACCCATTTCGTTGTCTTGGTCCCTTGCGGGACAAAAATCGGAAGATTCACTGACAGACAATTATCGTCAGGCGTCTGAGATTCCCGTGTGTTGATAATCCGATAGTTCAGACGCAAATCTGCAGCGGTCGGAAACGGCGATGTGAAAACTATTTCAACTGGCTGGTAACCTACGCTAGTTAAATCTGAGAATCCAATCGAAGTGGTAAAACTACCTCTTGGTTTGACAAGAGGAGCCCCGCGTGAGGACTTGGGCAAAGTAACCACGTGTGCTGCCCCATCTGGCAACTCAGCGTGAGCAACATGCCCCAGACACCCCAAGCCAACCACCGCAGTGAGCAAAAAACAAACCACCCGCATGCAGACATCCAGCTCACACCCGAAACGCACGCGTGCAACCCACGTGTCTGCTTTCACCTTGAAGCAGTTGACCGCGGACGCAATTCTGAAGATTTGCATTTCACAACCGTTCGAAATTTTCAATTCGATGGATCCGTAGGTGGCAGAATCTGAGGCGGCAACTGCCCATCAGCGAACGGGCTACCTGGCTCCGCAACATCACCGCGTGGTCGCAACCCCGCCATCATCCACAGCACTAGAAAGAAGAGAAATCCTGCTACAAAAAATGACAGCACTGACCCTAACAGCACCAGTAGGCTGATCGCGATGACATAGCCTCCGTATGCGGCTTGCACCATCGCACCGACCAACGCGCACAAAAAGGTGACCGCAAACAGAAAACGGAAGGAGAATCGTGGCAACACGCGACTCTTCAACAATGGTTCGACCGAAGGAGTGCTCAAACTTTCACGACCCAATTAAAAGCGTAGTATCTAAAGCGGAACATTCGTTAATGCAGCCTGCCAACGTTCAGTCAAATCACCTCATCGAATGACTAAATTATTCCCGCTTGTGTTGCCTGCAAGTCCTGCCGCATCAGGTCAACTCCGAACAACCTCGGAATTGAGCCCGCTGGCTTCTCTCCTCAAGCCACACATCGAACACCCACCACCATCAACGACGATCTCTGTTCGCCGCAACAACTCGCCTTGTAGAAAATAAATAAAAGAATGGCACGCTTCAGCCCGCCCTTACAGGTAACGCACCGCCCTGCCTCTTATGATAACGTGCCGTAAGTCCCCGAGAGAAGTACCCACCATCGATACTGGTTACTTAAAAATGCAAAACTTTCGCAGGCCAGACCCCCAGTCTTTGATTCATTTATGCCCACACGAGCATTCAAAATTGCTAGATTAGCGTGAGCGTCGGCGGTATATAACGGTCGCCCAAGTGCGTGCCCGCAAGTCAACCCATTATGAATTTCAGGTTCAGTCGCCTCCGAAGTATCTCACTCTGCCTGCGTTGATGCAGCAGTGAGTACCACTGCCCCATGAACGGAATGCTTGAGCTTGATATCATCTCTGGCTACGGAAACTCAAATTCATTCGCACGAGCTTCTAAACGTGATCCATTGAAAACTCAACCACGTGTCTCCACCTCCCGAACGGCCAGTCACGCCCCAACTCAAAGTATTCACCATGTCAGATTCACAAACCAATCCTGAACCAACCAAAACAGCCACCCCCGCAGAACCACCCAGCGGCAGCTCAAAACGCCTGGGCATCCTACTCGTCGTCCTGGCCATTGGCCTGGCAGCGATGGGATATGATCGGTACGTGGCGAAACCTGCTGTCGCGGCAGCCTACGCCGCCATCCTGGCTGAAAATGGCAAAGTCTACACAACACCGGGTAAAACGCTTACGAACAAAGACGTGCACAAACTAATTGGCAAGACGCCAGCCAAAACCCTTACCGACCCTGACGGAAACACGGTAGAGATCTACCAGTGGCGAGCCGGCCTGCCCATCCGAACCCATGATTTATTCGCTATCTACGAACAGAAAGACGGCAGCCTGATCTACCGAGAAGGCGGCACGGGGAATTATGAAGAGATCGTGGCGGCAAGTGCCAACATCAGCCAAGAAACCACACTCATCATACCTACCAAGGAAGAATTGGCTGACTATGCCCGTGCTGATGGAGAATCGAATTCTGGGGGTGGCGATACAAATACATTCTCTGATGCTGACCAAGAGTCATTCGAACAAGCAGAGGAAGACGAGGCGAACAGCCAACAAAATTCGGCTGACAATGCCGGCGATGCTAACGCACCAGAAACGGACTCGCCCGCCACGGAACCAGAACCCAGCAAGCCTGAACCCAGCGTCAATAACAGCACCCCTTAAAACCTTTGGGCCTCCGCTGCGCAACTCACCACGGTTTCCCCTGCTTAACTGAACTCAACCTACGTTGTCTCATCTCGGCGGCGTTCGCCGCTGAAATGGCCCACTGAAACACGAGTCACACGAAACCGTGGCGCCGCGTTCAACCATTTTTCAGCTGTGTCGCAAACACCAAGATGCATCTCGTGAACGCAACCCCGTATGTCACGAGTCAACCAAACCCACAAGCCCAAACAGACACGTTGCTTGCAGGTATAGACAACTGAAACAAAAAAGTGCTCAACGGCGGCTACGAGAAATAGCGTGGGCGAGAGGTGTCCCTGCCTTTTGCCAAAACAACTTCATGAACTCCGGCAAAATCAGTGCAGCATGGGGCCAACGACACCTGCAACCCCCATCAGCAACAACAGGCCGAGCGTGATTCGTCGCAATCGCTGACGTCCGAGCATGCTCCCGAATTTCAATCCAAAATACGTCACGACCCACAACACTGGAATCATCGCCAACGCTAACAAGCCCGGTTCAATGACGACGTCCCCGAACGCGATATAAAGAAACGCCAGCGCGGGAAAAATACTGACCAGATACATCATGAAAAGAAAGCTTCTTGTTTTCTCGGTACTCCAGTCGTGAGCCTGCACCCAAAACACCATGGGCGGCCCCCCCATGCCAACAAGTCCTTGAAAGAACCCGGACAACGGAAAAGCGATGATGGCCCAAACTGGGTGAAGATGTTTTCGCGGTGTGGGCCGGATAAAGATGATTGCGAGTGTCACCAGCAAAACGATCACACCCACCAATTGCCTCACGGTTCCCTCATCAACGGAATCCATCCACTGCAAAACGACAATTCCAGTAGGCAGGAACAGGACACGTCCCAACCCCGGCCAAACAACCTGTTTCGGTTCGATCGACTCACGCAGACTCCAGACGCCCCAAATATTCTGCGGAATGGTAGCCACAAGCAAAGAACATTGCGCTGCGGGGATGCTGTAGCCAAACCACAAAAGCGCAGGAACGATGACGAGCCCTGCTGCAAATCCGGCAGCAGCCTGCACAAAAATCCCAGCGCACAAGATTGCGGCGAATGGGAGTAACGAAAGAATCATCTCTACATCCATGCGGGCATCGTAGCCGAATGGCGATTAAATCGTCAGCCTACGTCCCGCAGCTTGAGTCGCCGCCCCGTCAAAAGCGAAAACACGTGAAGCCTGGCTGCGGGTGCCCACAAGGAATAGTCCTTACTGGCTGACGGAGCAGTGCATTCATTGATGGCTCGATCATTGCGATCAAAGACCGCAATGAAACGCCAGCCATTCGCCGACAAAGCAACCTCCTTCAATGCCTCCACGGCCCTGCAATCTTGCATCACTGCTTGAAAAGCGATGCCTTGCCCACCGGCGTCCTCGTCGAGATCACTTGAGATACAAAAAGCATTGGGCCGCAAACCAATCGTAACGGGCCCATCCGGCCCCTGAACCCGCAATCCGCTGCCAACACGCACGCCCGATTGATCGCTGATTTGGATGATGCCATCGACCAATTCAGCCTGTAGCCAATTCATGGTCGGTGTCCCAATTGCCTTTGCCACCGCGATTGTTTTCGGCTGATCATAAACTTGCTCGGGAGAGCCTACTTGGATGACCCTACCACCGTCCATGACAGCAATTTGATCTGCCATCCGCATCGCTTCACTTCCATCATGTGTCACGTGAACGGTTGTTCCCGGCACATGGTGATGCCATTGCAGGATATCTTTCTGCAAGCGTTGCCGCACAGCAATATCCAAACCAGACAAAGGCTCATCAAGCAATCGGACAGCTGTTTTCTTTGCAACGGCCGTAGCAAGCGCAGCGCGTCGCAACTCACCTCCGCTCAGTTGCCGTGGCAACTTGCCCAGCAGTGTCTCTACCCCCGTCATCCGAACCGCGTCAGAAACCCGAGACTCCAATTCACTTTTTGAGCAACGCCCCCGCAGCGAGAGACGGATCGTTTGTTCCACGGTCAAATGTGGATACAGGCCGTCATTCTGGAACACCATGGAAACATCGCGTTTTCGAGGGGATACCCTGGTCACGTCGGTTCCATCCATCATCACCGTGCCAGCAGCCGGATTTTCTAACCCAGCGATCATCCGCAAAGTCGTTGTCTTGCCGCACCCACTCGGTCCAAGCAACACAACATAGGCACCAGTATCAATCGTCAAATCGAGATCCTGGATGACCTTTTGGTCACCAAAACTCTTCATCAAGCCGCAAAGGTGGACGCTAGACATACAATGCAATGAGTTGGAGAGGTTTGTGCAGGGCAGCTGGGCGACCCACCAAGTCCGGCAAACTGCGGTGCCTCGTGTTGGCAGACGTGATAGGAGCCCTCGCTCATGATACATCGGAAAAACAGAAGCAGGGCCCACCGACTAAAATTGAAATCCAGCAAACAACACACAGACAGCAATGCAACAGAAACGCTGCGACAGCTTGTAAACAGACGAGTAGCTTTCCTCGCTGGCAAGAACGAACGCTGCCCCCCTGCTCGCTGACCCCCTGCTCGCAGACACCAAACGTTCCACGTTAGCTATCACGAAACGAGAAGAGGCAACGATACTTTCCCGATACGACGGATACAACGATTATTAAATCAACTACCGTGCCGAGATAGAAAACGCTGAACTTAGGACCGACCGAATACACTTGCTAGTTACCGCCACCTTGAGCGATAATTGAGCGTAGACATTTTTAAAACAGGAGCCACCTGATGAATACAAAAAAACATTTAAAATGGCTGTTATGCAGCATCACCACGATTGGTCTCGCAGCGGCCCCAGGTCCGTGGTCAGTACTCGCGCAAGACGAAACCGTTACGAAACCCGCGACCGACGAGACACCGTACAAGCCAAAAACCAAACGAGAACTCCAGCGACAACTCACACCCCTGCAGTTCGAAGTCACGCAAAACGAAGGCACCGAACCTGCGTTCAAAAATCGCTACTGGAACAACAAGAAAAAAGGTGTCTACAAGTGCATTGTGTGCGACCGGACCCTGTTCACCAGCAACACAAAGTACAAGTCGGGAACTGGTTGGCCGAGCTTTTACACGCCGTACAAGTCAGACAACGTAGCGTACCGCAAAGACAATAAATTTTTCTACACTCGCATCGAAGTCCACTGCTCAAGATGCGAGGCACATCTCGGACACGTTTTCGACGATGGCCCGAACCCCTCTGGAAAACGTTACTGCATGAATAGTGCGGCGATGAAGTTCGCCGAAACCCGTCGCGCGAAAAAAACCGACGACGATGAGAAGAAGCCTGAATAAAGAAGGACAGTGATCACAGCGCCAGTCCCGTCAACGATCGCAGGCATCACCACAGATGCCTGCGATTTTTCGTTACCCACTGCGTCTGAACTCGACACGTCGTTAAAAACATTGCAGCGATCAACTAACGTTCATGAATACAAAACCAACGGTGAACCTCGCCTGGAATTACCGCTAGTTTTCTCACCGATGGTCGGGTTAAAAAAACACACTGCCTGACCGTCAAGTTCAACTGGCAAATCCTGGCCTGGGCATACCGGAAGAAAATAAAAGGCAAGCCCGAAGACACCATGACTTGGCTTTCCCACGTGCGAAATTGGCCGCAAACCGCTCGGTTTGCTACGCATGATGCCCTACCGGTCGTTTTCTTTTCCAGACCCCAAGCTAAATTCACCAGCGAAATTACCTACCATCCAGGAACTTTGAAGGTGCGTGCAACGATCTTGAAGACTAGATTGTTGTCATCTTATTCAACATTGCTGTGGAACCCACCATGACCTGCAACCGCAACACCACTTTATTTTACTTGTTTTCGTTGACTCTCAGTCATTTGTTCATGCCGCTGGCCTTTGCTGGGGCAGATGAACAAACTGGCACCGGACTGCAGACGCCCGATCCTGGCTTGCTTACCATTAATCGGATCTACGAAGGATCGGAATTCAGCGGCAAGTCATTCTCCGGGAAGTGGCTCACAGGCAAGGACAACTACACCACCCTCGAATCAACGGCATCGGGTAGCCACCAGATTGTTGGGCACGATGCAGAAACAGACTCACCTGTGATCCTGGTCACCGCAGATGACTTAACACCCGCACAAGCGTCCAGCCCACTCAAGGTTGAAGGCTACACGTTCTCACCTGATCAAAGCCTGGTTCTGATCTACACCAATAGCAAGCGGGTTTGGCGCAATAACACCCGAGGCGACTACTGGGTGCTCGACCGTGCCGCAGGTCAATTGAAACAACTGGGCGGCGAAATCCCACCATCCAGCATGATGTTTGCAAAGTTTTCGCCGTCAAGCAAGCAGGTCGCTTACGTGCATGACAACGACGTGTATGTCGAAGATTTGCTGAACAACACGATTCAGAAGTTAACCAAACGCGCCAGCGATGCGATCATCAATGGAACCACAGACTGGGTTTATGAAGAAGAGTTGGGATTACGCGATGCGTTCATGTGGAGCCCTGATGGAAAAAGAATCGCTTTCTGGCAACTGGACACCAGCGCGGTTCCTCAATTCCCCTTAGTCAACCACACCGACTCGCTTTATCCGGAAGTGACCTGGTTTGGTTACCCCAAGGTCGGTCAGCACAACGCGGAATGCCGCGTCGGACTGGTAGAAATAGAAACAGGTGAAACAAAACTGATTGAACTGCCTGGCGATGCGAGCGAGCACTACATCCCGCGTATGGAGTTTCTCCCCCAGGAACGCGACGTGAACGAACCACCGCGTATTCTGATTCAACAACTTAACCGTCTTCAAAACACAAACCGACTGTTCCTTGCGGATTTTCAAAGCAGCACAGTTTCGGAAGTCATGGTCGAGCGTGACGCAGCGTGGATTGATGTGCATGATGAATTGAATTGGCTGGACAATGCATCGGCTTTTACTTGGATGAGCGAACGTGATGGCTGGCGTCATCTTTATGTTGTCTCTCTCGACGATGGAGCCACACAACAGATTACTCGCGGAAACTTCGATGTCATTGAACTGCTAAAAGTGAATGAGACAGAGGGGATCGCGTACTTCATCGCATCACCAGATGAGGCATCTCAACGATACCTTTATCGCGTGAATCTCGATGGCACGAACTTGAAACGCATCACGCCCGATGGTGTGCCTGCAACGCACAGCTACAAAATTTCGCCCGATGCTCAATGGGCGATTCACCAAGTGTCGCGTTTTGACGAGCCACCAGCGTGGGATTTAGTGACTCTACCTGGCCACGACTCGGTGCGTACCCTTGAGTCCAACGAGACTTTACGAAAAACGATCAGTGCCTTGGCCCGAACACCCACCGAGTTCTTTCGAGTCACCCTGCCACCTGATGAATCTGCTGATGGGCAAGATTCCGAACCGCTGGAACTGGAAGCGTGGTGCATGCTTCCACCCAACTTTGACAAAAACAAGAAGTACCCTCTGCTGATTTACGTGTATGGAGAGCCTGCAGGGACAACCGTGGTCAATCGTTGGAGCAGCAAGTCCTACCTATGGCATCAGCTGATGGCACAACAGGGTTACGTCGTCATGAGCTTTGACAACCGCGGCACGAAATCTCCAAGGGGGAGAGCATGGCGAAAAAGTATCTACCGCAAGATTGGTATCATTCCACCGGCAGACCAAGCGGCAGCCGCACGGGCCGTCTTGAAACATCGCACCTACCTCGATCCTGAACGTGTTGGGATTTGGGGTTGGAGCGGTGGCGGTTCCTCGAGTTTGCATGCTATTTTCAAACATCCTGAACTTTACTCAACAGCCGTTGCTGTCGCGCCTGTTCCTAACCAACGATATTACGACACGATCTATCAAGAACGATACATGGGTCTGCCGGATACCAACGTCGAAGGATTCACAGAAGGCTCACCCATCAATTTTGCAAAACAACTGGAAGGTAATCTGCTGTTGATTCATGGAACTGGCGATGACAACTGCCACTACCAGACGCTCGAATTACTCATCAACGAGCTAATCAAGCACAACAAGCAATTCAGTATGATGTCATATCCGAATCGAACTCACTCCATCCGGGAAGGCAAGAATACGACCCGACATCTGCGGGACCTGATGACGAGATACATTCTGGATAATCTGCCGGCTAATCCGTCACCTGCTTCGAAGAACTAACCCCCGTCCTGCAGAACGCACACATCATGTCGATCCAACCCGGCTGCCAGTTCGCCAGTGACAATACTGCTGGCATCTGCCCTGAAGCAATGTCCGCGATGACAGAGGCAAACCAGGATGCCGCTAAACCCTACGGAGAAGATCCGTGGACCAAACGTGCGACGTCGCTAATCCGTGAAGTCTTTGAAGTCGATTGTGATGTTTTTTTCACGTTCAATGGTACTGCAGCCAACGCACTTGCTCTATCTGCCATGTGCCAGTCGCACCATGGCGTCTTAGCGCATCGGTGGTCGCACGTGGAAACAGATGAGTGTGGCGCACCCGAGTTTTTCTGTAACGGCAGTAAAATCCTGCTGGTACCTGGCGCAAATGGGCGTGTGGATGCTGACCGCGTTACGAAAGTCGCTGGCAGTCGAACCGACGTGCACTTCCCCAAGGCAAAAGCACTCAGCATTACCCAATCCACCGAGGTTGGGACAGTTTACGACCTTGATATGCTTCAGGGAATTGGAGAGAGTGTTCGTCGTTGCAAGCTGAGTTTCCATATGGACGGAGCTCGCTTTGCAAACGCCATTGCAACGCTTGGTGTGGCACCGAGCGAGGTGACGTGGAAACGCGGAGTCGACGTGCTGTGTTTTGGCGGCACCAAAAACGGAATGGCTGTTGGTGACTGCGTTGTGTTCTTCAATCGGGAACTCGGCCAGGAATTTGAATACCGCTGCAAGCAAGCCGGACAACTTGCGTCAAAAATGCGCTTTCTCTCAGCACCGTGGGTGGGATTGCTGACAGACGACATCTGGCTACGCAACGCACGACACGCCAACGCGATGGCCCAAAAACTAGCCACAGGTCTCGAACAACTTGGCGTCCGAATCGCAGCACCAGTTGAGTCCAACGCAGTTTTTGCTGACTTCGCTTCCGAGCAGACCACAGCGATTAGAAAGCTAGGCTGGATTTTCTACGAATTCGATGGCATCGGAACACCCCGCCTCATGTGTTCATGGCAAACGACAAGTACTGAGATCGACGCATTTCTATCTGACTGCAAACGCACCCTGCTTGCGAATTCTTGATACACAAAACAAACTTGCGAACTAGAATCACGACTCGGATTCCCTCTGGCTCGATTGCAATAGCTTCGCCGGCAAACAAAAACGTCTAACGCCTCGCACCGTCGCGGGAAAATCTGGACCGAACCCGTAACACCGGCAGCATGAATTCTGCTTAAGAAACTCAAGCATCCTAATTTGGTAGCAGCATGCTTAGCCAACAGAATCATAAACATGACAATCAGTTCCTTGGTCATTGCCTTGCTCTGCTTCGTGTCGCTTCTATCTCTGGGGATTGCGTCGTTGATCATCCGCGCGTTACGCCCCGCAACACAAGATGCAAACGCGGTATATACCCCGAGCACCCCAGACAGCATTCTCGACCCTCATATCAACCTTGAGAGTCGAGCAACGAGCAGGGCTCAGCTTAATACAGGCCCTGATGCACAAAGGATCAATCCTTATCAGCCGCACACCGCAGCGACCGCCACTCATTCTGCAAGAAAGCGCCAGCACAACACAACCACGACCGTGTAAGGAAAGTCGGACGTGTCCGACAGCTCCTCCGACAAACACCGCGATGCTTCATCATGCTGTCGAGTCAGCATGTCAGATTTACACATACATCAGACAAAATCACCGTTACGAGAACGTTTCCGAATGCACAAGATCAACTGAGCACGGCGTAGATTCTGCAACCACGCTCTCTTCCCAACACGCGGTGACTGATTGCGGCCAAAAATTGAATGGCGGCAACCAACGCGACTGATCCAGCACAAGTCGACCACAAGCAAGCTAGCCCGCGAGCGGATATACTGTTCCTGAATACTGTTTGTGGGCAACGCCACTATCAGTGACGATGCAATCTGCCCCTTGACCTTGAGCCCGACACGGAAACCCTAGTCAAATGCTTCAGATACGTTTCATTGACCGATGTGATCTACGAGTGCAGATGACTGCCACAAACATCTGCTATCGCCTTTGTGCATTGCCCGTGATGTTGATCCTATTTTCCGTGGCAGCATCTCCCGATTCCACAGCCACCGGTGCGGAGGTGGATGCAAAATCTCGTCCCAATATCGTGATGATTGCTATCGATGACTTGAATGATTGGGTCGAACCGTTGGGTGGGCACCCTGACGTCAAGACGCCGGCGATGAAGCGGTTGGCAGAGCGGGGGCTGACCTTCACGAACGCCCATTGCCAAGCACCACTTTGCAATCCAAGTCGTACATCATTGATGACTGGCAAACGGCCCACATCCACGGGAATCTATGGGCTGAGTCCGTGGATTCGCAACGTCCCCGAATTCAAAGACCTGGTAACCCTACCACAGCACTTTTCCGAGCATGGCTACCACACCCTGATTGGTGGAAAGATTTATCACGGGGGCAACGGTCGAAAAAAGATAAAGGGGAAAAACAAGAACGAGGAATGTGACGTTTGGGGCCCCAACGCTTCGGTCGGGGCAAGACCAAAGGCCAAGTTGATTCCACCCACTCCCGGTGGCAATCATGGACTAATGGACTGGGGCACCTTTCCACACCAAGACGAAGACAAAGGTGATTGGAAAGTCGCCTCATGGGCAGTGGAACAAATTGACCAAATGCCCACGGACAAACCATACTTTCTATCGGTCGGTTTTTTCCTGCCGCATGTCCCCTGCTACGCAACGCAAAAATGGTTCGACCTGTATCCAGACGAAACCCTGACCATGCCACCGATCCTGAAGGGTGACCGGGACGATACCCCCAACAGTTCCTGGCACATCCACTGGGACCTGCCCGAGCCACGGACAAGCTGGCTCGAGCAGAATAAGCAACTGCGTCCTTTGGTGCGTTCGTACCTAGCCTGCGTCAGCTTTGTGGATAGCCAAGTAGGCAGAGTGCTCGATGCGGTCGAAAGATCACCCCAAGCTGATAACACAATCGTCATTCTTTGGAGCGACCACGGTTACCACCTCGGCGAAAAAGCCATTTCAGGAAAGAACTCACTGTGGCGCCACTCCACTCGTGTCCCGTTGATTTTCGCGGGCCCTGGCATTCCAAGCGGGAAAAGCTGTGATGAACCTGCGGAATTGTTAGATCTCTATCCGACCCTCAGTGGACTTGCTGGGCTGCCTGGCAACATTCAGACGGAGGGAATCAGCTTAGAGCCTCAAATCGATGATCCCGGCAAAAGCCGCCAACGACCAGCGATGTGCACCCACAACGCGGGCAATCACTCAATCTGCGACAAACGCTGGCGATTGATTCGTTACGCCGACGGCCAATCGGAGCTATACGACCGGAAAATTGATCCGTGGGAGCACAATAACCTGCTCAAAGACGACCCATTTGACAAAGACGATGGCAGGCTTTCGTCACAGGCACGTGAGGCAGTGGACAGATTGCTGAAGTATTTACCCGAGCAAGAACTTCCCTTGGCACCGGGCAGCAGGGCACGGATTCTGGAAAAGCGAGCCGATGGTTTCTACTGGCAGGAAAAGAAAATTGTGCCGGAAGACCTCGTTGATTGAGTCTCGTTGCGAAAGGGGAAGCATAGCGAATGGGGTGGTTTGCTTGATTTTTACGTGTGTCATTACCCCACGCCCACGCTGACCGTACCCCAACCCCGCGAACCTCTGGCAGCAAACCCGTGCCTCGGCAATTCATTGGCAGTTTTAGGCGGGTTGCCGAATCGTAAAAATCCTTCGATATTAATCATCCATCGTCTCGGCGTTCCCGACTCGATGTTCAAGATTTTCGTCCCGCCCATACCATCTTCAGACGTAAAGAGTTCGCGATGAGTGTTTTGGTAACGCAACAAGCTCCTGATTTCACCGCACAAGCCGTCATGCCTGATGGCCAGTTCAAAGAAGTCTCCCTCGGCGACTACAAAGACCAGTATGTCCTGTTGTTCTTCTGGCCATTAGATTTCACGTTCGTTTGTCCCACCGAAATCATCGCCTTCAGCGATCGCGCCAAAGATTTTTCAGATCTTGGCGTGCAGATTTTGGGCGTTTCGATCGACAGCCACTTCACGCACCTCGCGTGGACGAACACAGCTCGTGATCAAGGTGGAATCGGCAAGACTGACTATCCATTGATTGCCGACCTGAATAAGCAGATTTCACGCGACTACGACGTCCTGCTTGATGGTGGCGTTGCCCTCCGCGGTCTGTTTTTGATTGACAAAGCTGGCGTTGTTCGCCACCAAGTTGTCAACGACTTGCCATTGGGAAGAAGCGTTGACGAAGCTTTCCGGATGGTGCAAGCCCTGCAATACTTCGAGAAGAACGGCGAAGTTTGCCCAGCGAACTGGAATGAGGGCAGTCGCACGATTAAACCCGATGTCGACCAGAGCAAAGAGTTCTTTTCGGCCGAATACAGCGACTGATCTCAGTTGTGATCGTGTTGCTCCAATCGCCAACCCAAACATGCCAACGTGTGGTAGGCGATTTTAGTCGGATCGCTGCAATTCAATTCGAGCTTCCCAGACGTTACCGGACGGATCATGTGGAACACCAACCAACTCGGCGTGGCAACTTGGAACGATGCCGGTACCGCATGGGAAGTTGACGCTCGAGGCGGAGAAGGCATTTGCCTGAGGTGGGGTGATGAACGCGCAGTACACTTCAAGCCGGTTGATGATAGGACGCTTCCAGCAGCGGACGAGCAGTTCGTGCGTGGCCGCTGTTGGAATGTTAATTATCCGCAAGCCGAGCATCGACACGCCTTAAGAATTGCGTTCGAGCCGATCGAAACGACCGCGGAGAGCTTACTGCTCGAAGCGACCATTTCAATCCAGACGGATCTGCTCGATTCTCATCCAAAAATCGATGTCCAGTCTGACAGCAGATCAATCAAAACGCTGGGCATCCCAGGTGCTTCCCAGCACCCTGCAAGTCAATCAGGTTCGGCCGCAGTAACGATCGCGAAATCAGACACCAGCTGCGTTGCCATTTTCCTCGGAACGCATGACAGCCCATTCACAACTGACCTGTCGACGCCCGATTCCCTGCAACTGAGACTCTTTGGAGAGTTTTTAGAGAAAGGCGTCATCCGCAAGGCACGGCCTTGGATTCTTATCAGCCGGGCGAAGCAGGAACCGTCAGATGCGGAACTGCAAGCGATCTGGCAACGTTTGGCTAGTCGTCCTCTGCCGCTGGCGTCCTGACAAACCGAAGCCCGTCGTCCGCGACAGCTGCCGCCGCATAACTTGCCGTCAAGCAGGACTTGCGAACCGCGTCCCCACCAGGGCCTCGCAGCAACGGGCGTCAATCTCAGGGCCTCGCCGCCACGGCCCACGGCCTGATGCCACCACTGTTTGAATGCAAGTTTTGTGCATGAGTATTTCAGAGCGACGGTCAAACAGTCCTGTCAAACGTCCGATACCAGACTGCCAGCGAAAGTAGCAGGTTCTTTAAAAGAGCCAATGCCATGGACTCAGTGCCAACTGCAACATGTGCCGGGTTTCAGCCATTCATTTTCTCAACCACGGATATTTGCGTTGACTGAATTCCCACAATGATTGTTTGTTTCAGCTAGAATGGCTAGGTATTACGCAAACCCCACCTCCCACCTCTGGAACTCTCTCTTATGGAATCATCACGTCGTGGATTTCTCAAGGCGACCGCAGCAGGCTCTGCATTAGCAGTATCAACTGATGCGATTGCCCAAGATGGCTCGAAAAAGCTTCGTCTGGCATCGATTGGCGTTGGCGGCAGCCGTGGCCGATACAATCGTGGCGGCAATATTGCTCGTGACGCGGCGAAACATGCCACCATGGTCGCCGTCTGTGATGTGGATGATGTGCACGCCGCTGAATTCAACAAAGACTTCGGCGGGAAACTCAATACATATCGCGACTACCGCGTGATGCTCCGTGAGGAGAAACCCGATGTGGTCACGATCGGTACTCCCGATCACTGGCACGTTCCGATCGCCATTGCAGCTCTTCAAAGCGGTGCTGACGTCTACTGCGAGAAACCGCTGACGTTGACCATCGACGAAGGGAAACAGATTCGAAAAGTCGTTGAGGAAACCGGTCGCATCTTCCAAGTCGGTACCCAGCAGCGCAGCTCAAAAGATAAATTCCTGACAGCGATCGCGATGGTGCAAAGTGGACGTCTGGGTAAAAACGTCAATGCTTATGTAGCCATTGGTGGAGCGCCATCTGGCGGGCCATTTAAAAACACCGAAACGCCCGAAGACATTGATTGGAACATGTGGGTAGGCCCGGCCCCCATGGCCGACTACTCAAACGAGCGTCGCCGAATGTTCCGCTGGTACTTCCAGTATTCCGGTGGAAAGATGACCGACTGGGGTGCTCATCACATTGACATCGCGCAGTGGGCACTTGCACCGGGAGAAGACGGTCCAGTCAAGGTGTCGGGCAAGGGTGAATTCCCAGAGGTGGTGCCAAGCGATTTCAACTGGGGAAAGTTCCTCAATGGAGAAGCATCACTGCCCAACGCTTTCAACACCGCAACTCGCTTTAACATCGACCTGACCTACGGCAATGGGTCGGTGATGAGCGTCAACAATCACTACAAGCGTGAAGGTGATAATGTTGACTTTGGAAACGGAATTTTGTTTGAAGGTGAAAAGGGCCGGATCTTTGTCAATCGAGGCAAAATCGAAGGAAAGCCCTATCAAGCTTTGACGGATAGCGACCGTGCAGAATTAGACGAACTAATTGTCAAGATTTGCAAAGGAAAGCGTCCTGGTAATCACATGCAGAATTTCTTCGATTGCATTAATGACGGAGGCAAGCCGATCTCAGATGTCTGGTCTCACCACCGCACCATGACTTCATGCCATCTCTGCAATATTGCACTCATGTTAGGACGTGAATTGCGATGGGACCCAAAGGCCGAACGCTTCCTCGATGATGACGAAGCCAACGCATTGATGACACGAAAATCCCGTGACTTCGATCCGAAAGCCTAACTGTTTTGCTCTCGCTCGATGACCGAGCACGAGAGTAGTTCCCCGACAGTTTCAAACAAGCCAACCCAGCAAGTCTGACAGTTCAGGTGCTGGCACTGTAAAAGGCTGGTTGAAGCTCCGGGGCTGACGAACAAAAAAACCGGGTGCCGGCATTTGCCGACACCCGGTTTTTTAATGTCTCAATGTGCCTCAAACTTTATCAGCCGCGGGCACCTCGAATCCACTGCGATAATCACGCGTTAGCATGGCGTTGGCATCTTCGTTATTCGTGAAACGCTCCGTGGCATTATCGAATTCCAGCAGAGGGCCAAGCGACAAAGGTGTTTTTGCCAAGTCGACATTGCTTTTCTCAAGATGCTCCACGGTGCGTTGCAGAGTCGCAGCATTGTCATCAAGGCTTTTGATCGAAGCCAGCGCCTGTTTGACATCACCGGTGGAAGCTCGATTCTTCTCGCCCAGATAATAAGAAATATTACCAAGGTGACTGACGCCTGCAGACAAATGCCCGGTCATCGCATCAGCGTTCAAAGAATCGTAATCACGAGAAACACATGCATCGATGAAGTTAGCAAAATGAGCATCGCCAACGTTACTGACTTTGAACTCCTTGACCGGTTTCATGTCCTTATCAAAGACTTTGCATAGATCGTATCGAGTCTGAGCAACATAGCCATCAGTCCCGTAGAAAATGACACCGATCTTGTTGCCTTTGCCTTTGCCAAACATGCCTTCGACTTCTTTGCCAGCTGACTCAGAAACATCCAATCCTCGAGTCTCAAAAACGATGCACTTATCTCCGTAGTTGTAAATACTGACTTCAGTATTGGCGGTGTCACCGGCATCAACGTAGTTCTCATCCTTACGCTCAGCAGGGTAACCTAAACGGCCGCCATAACTGATGACCGAGTCGGGATGACGATTCAATCCCAAACCCCAGCGTGCAATGTCTGTTTGGTGAGGCCCCTGATTCCCCAGGTCACCATTGCCATAATGACGCTGCCAGTGCCAATCATAGTGAAAGCGTTGACGAGTCAATTTGGGATCGGTGTACGCAGCCGGTCCGCTCCACAAGTTAAAGTCGACATTGTCGGGGAGTTTATAGTCGCCAAGTGATCCGATTGATTTACGTCGCTTGTAACAGAGACCGCGAGCAAAGTTCACATCTCCGATGCCACCCTCCGCAATGAACTTGACCGCATCCTGACATGCACCGCTACTACGGGACTGCGTGCCAGTCTGGAACATTCGACCATATCTTTTTGCAGCCGCGACCAAAGCCCGACCTTCATGGATGTTGTGACTGACTGGCTTTTCCACGTAAACATCTTTACCAGCCTGCATCGCCCACACGCCCATCAATGCATGCCAGTGATTCGGTGTCGCACAGGTCAAGATGTCGATGCCATCCATATCAAGTGCCTGACGAACATCCTTGAATACTTCAGGCGCCTTGCCTTGCATTTTTGCCACCTGGTCAGCACGTTTACGGCCGACCTCCTCGTCAATATCAACAATGGCTCGGATCACGGTCCGAGGGTCCTTATTGAATCCACGAATGTGCTCGCCCCCACGGCTATTCACGCCAGCAACACAAACCCCCAATTGCTCATTGGGGCTTTGAGCCGATGTTCTGGGAATGGAGGCGGCGGCAACCGTGGCAGCAGCGGCGGCTGAGAATTGGCGACGATTCAGTCTTGGCATTGGGGCAGGTCTCAGGTGCAGGGGGGAAAGGAGAGAGTTGAGCTATTCAACAGAGTCTGCATTATGACACGGAAATCCACTTCGTGCATCAACCTAATCACAGGCCTCACCTGATGAAAACGGGCTGGTCGGGGGGAACCGGGGCTAAATCCAGAAAGATCCCATCACCGCTTCAAAATACACTTGTAGAAGTCCATGTGCGGTTTTGATTCAACCACACCCAATCTGATAGGGTTTTGAGTGCCACGTGGTTCACTGAAAATGCCCGCCGTAAATCAACCAAAGCTCATAGACAGGTCTAGACGATGCTACCACGAGAAAACAACAGCCTGCGGTTCCGAGAACCAGAGATCGCCACCCACGTTCCTGTCGCCTGCTGATACAGGCCCAAAACAGGCAGATTCCAGCAGCTAATCCTACGGTATTCAGCAAGACATCGCTCCACGAACCACGACGCCCAAAATGGCGTTGAACATACTCCATCCCGATGCCAAACAACGACAAGGTGCAGATCACCATCCACACTGACTTCCAGGTTGCGGCCCACAATACCCACAGCCCCGGCTTGGACTCGGCAAGTTCATCAGATTTCGCGGGCCGAATCACCATTAGGATGACGAAAGCTAACGCTGCAAAGATGGGAGCGTGTGCCAGATCTGCGAGAGGGCTAGCCTGCGGCCCACGGATCGGCACTGGCATCAAAAGGCCGGTCACAACGAGAGCCAAAACGAGAAAAACAAGACCAGCCCGTCGGACTACAGGAGCGTTGGTGATCCCCCCGAGCGGTGGCAGCACGGTCCTGATCTTCTAATTCCTGCAGCATACTTCGGAAATCTCGCTGGCCATGACCTGACGGTAAGAACTAATCCCTCGTTCGCAGTCCGAGAAACAGCAGACGTTGGCCCAAAATGCTGCATGCCAAGATGATCCCTGCCGAGCCTCAGTCAAGCAACACGTGACAGCTTTTCACAAATACATTGCTCTCGCACCCCAACCCAATCACAGCAGAGCCTGATTCATGAACGGCGATCCACAATCACATGAATCGCTGTACAGAACCACCGATCGCAGAACCCACTACTTGGGCCAAGTCTTGACCTGATTTGCCATCTGATGCAGCAATTGATCCATTTCACGTCCCAGGTGTTCGGAAACCGGACTGACTCGTGAATTCATCAGCGCAACAAAATTCTTGCCATCGTGTCTGCGGATCAGAATACTCGCGGTGCCCGGCAGTGAACCGGTATGCCAGTGATTCTGTTTGCCATCGCTAACGACACGATTGCTCCAACCAAACGAATAGTAGACAGGTTTCTCATTCCCCTCGTGCGTATGCCCTGCAACACCTGGTGGGCGTTGATGCATCAATTTGATGCTATTCTCGGACAGGATAGGACAAGTCGCCGGATCATCGAATGCGGCGGCGAACTTGGCCAAATCAGTGGCTGAGGCCAACCAACCTCCATGCGAATCCATCGCCTCCAAATTCCAGGCACCATAGGGATGAGGCACCATCTGTTTCAGGTCACTTTGAAAGACAGAACTTCCGGTACCGGGATGATAGTACCGCACCTCATTCTTGGCTCGACGCTCTAGCCGAGTCGCCCCCAAACGCATTTGGGTTGCACCAACAGGGTCGAGCACATGTTGCTTCACGTAGGACTCATAGGACTGTCCTGTCAACTTTTCAATCACACGTCCCAGCAGACAATATCCGAAATTGGAATAGGCATAACGTTCACCTGGCACGAAGTCGAGCGACTGTGTCAACATCGCATGAATCACAGCCTGCTGATCGGCCGGTGGCTCAGAACCTGATTTTTCGGCAAACGTCACAGACCTGAACATTGCATCGAACGACACATTGCGATCCCATCCCCCACGATGCTGCAGTAAATGTCGAATAGTAATATCACCTAATCGCTTCTCTGTTCCTTTAGCAGCATCTATCAGCTCATTCATTTCAAGCAGCATGAATACCGAATCATCAAGATCGAGTTTTCCGCGCTCATGCAATTGCAGAACCGCCACTGCAGTGATCGGCTTGGAAATACTTGCGATTCGAAAGAGACTATCGCGATGCACCTTTTTATCCATCGCCACATCCGCGTACCCGTAACCCTGGGCAAAAACAACCTTCCCAGCATTCGTGACTGCAATGGAGGCTCCGGGCAAGCGGTGCTTTTCCATGAACTTGAACATGGAACGGTCATAATTTTCAAATGGTGGTTTTGCCTTTGATGACGTCACTCGATGTGCCGCCAATTCGTGTTCATAACCGGGGCCTCGCAGGACTCGCCCTGGCCGTCGCTTGGTCAATTTGCCATTTTGCAGGACCACTTGACCGTTGACCAACACAAACTTCATTCCGGTGGAAACCGCATCCGGCTGCCGAAAACTCGCCTTATCTGCGATTTGCTGATAATCAAAAACGACCAAATCAGCAGGAGCCCCGAGTACGATTTTCCCTCGATCAAACGCGTAAACATTACTTGCCGCAGCAGAACTGGCCTGCAACACCATCCGTTCGAGCGATATCACATTCTGATCCCGCACGTAGCGTGAGATCACACGTGGAAACGCTCCGAACGCTCTGGGATGCGAAGTGATTCGACCGCCACTGGCAGGTCCGACATCCGTACAGAACGAGATAAAATCCTGCTCAAGTGCCATGATCTTATTCGCCTCAGACATCGTCTCTGGCAAAGCGAATGCACCGCTAATGACCAATTCAAAAAAAGTGTCCCACGGATCTTCTTCGTGCGCCTCTGCAATCTTGGCAAGTGACAAACCATTCCATTTTCGGTACTTCGGATGATTGCTTTTTCCTATCACAATCCGATTCCAATCGCTGCCCGCATGGCGGTACCAGTTTTCCCACCCACTTGTTGATTCCATTTCTTGACGAATCTGATTCCTAAGTTTCGGATCAGCCAGTTTTTGCAACAAAGCGGCATGCCCGGCAGTGAAGTGCCTTGGGTGAATCAATGCGTCAATTCCCAGACCATTGTTGATATAGGGATAAATATCGGCTGTGACGCGTTGCCCTGATGCTCTGGCATTCTTAATCAGCTCAATCGCGAGAGGCATCTTCCCCCAATTCGCCTCACCTGCCGCCTTGAGATGGAAAATATGCACTGGCGCATTTGCTTCGCGTCCAATCAGTAAAGCTTCTTGGACTGCCTCCAACAACTTGTCGCCTTCGTTTCGCATGTGAGTGAAATAGCCACCACCATACTCACCAGCAACCGCAGCCAAAGCAGTAATTTCACGTGGTGGTGCATACACAGCCGGCGGATAAATCAAAGCGCTGGACACTCCAATCGCACCTGCCTGCATGGCTTCATGGGCCAACTGCTTCATCCGCTCAAGCTCGGCGGGGCTCGGTCGCCGCTCGACATCCCCCAACACCAATCGCCGGATTTGAGTATGCCCAACTGTTTGAACCACATTGACGGGCAAGCCCTTCATTTCCAGCAATGTGAAATACTCACGCATGGTTGCGTAACCACTGCGTTTGGCATCCTTGTCAGCAAGAGGAGCCGCCGAAGCACCCTCACCTGCATTGATGGTCGTAATTCCCTGGGTTAATAAATTGATCGCCGACCTGTCAGACTCAATCATCGGACTGGCAGTCTGCCCCATCATGTCAATGAATCCGGGCGCAAGCACTAAGCCCGTGGCATCAATCACGGACCGGGCAAGGCCTTCCTTCATGGTTCCTATGAATGAAATCCGCCCCTCGGTCACTCCCACATCCGCGAGGTAACCCGGTTTGCCTGTACCATCAATCACCGTCCCGCCACGAATGACGACATCAATCCCCTCCCCACAACCGCAAGTCGTCAGACAGGTATTTAGCACAAAGGCCAAAGCAGTGAATATCCGCAACAAGGCAGGTATCTGAAAAAATCGCTGTGGCATGGTTTTTGTTCCTCATTCTTAAATCGCTCGTCAACATCCAAGAACCAACGACGTGCCAACCCCACGTCATCAACCAGTTTAGGCAAATCCATGACCCAGAATGATGATCCCCTTAAAAATGTAGTCCCGTACTCTTTAGCCGATGACAAACTTTCGAACTGCTTACCCCCCAACGCAGTTGAACTCACATGATTTCAATCTCAGAGGCTTAACCCATTGCTCAAACGGCATGGCAGCCGAACATCATGATGCTGCAATCACCTACACTAAATGCTGATGGTGCGAGGTTATGCCTCTGCACTGCCGACTCACATCCGTTCACACCAAAACGATCACCCCAACCCTGCTAAAGGAACAAATGGCATGGGAATCATTTTCATTGGCGGTATCGTTGCTGGTGTCGCATTTGCAGCAAACAACCAAGAGGAATCCCCAGTGTTATGGGGTTTGCTTGCGTTCCTGCTATGCCTCGTTGGTGGAATGGCCGGCGGTCTGATTGGTCAATTCGCAGGTGGTGGAGCGGCCTTCGTTGGCTTGCAAATGAAAATATCCAGATTTGGTTGACCCTGTACTGTAGCATCAGTAAGAAACAGGAAGCTTATCGAAACACAGCCACAGAGTGCGTTTCACAGCTCACCCCATGTGTGGTTTTTCTGGACCCAACATTGCCTCGACCCAGCACTGCATAGCGTTGCACGTATCAACGGGCAGGCTGTTTTCAGTGGTCTAACCCCCGGCGGCTCTACGTTGCCGATCCCGTAATGCCCGACCGATACCTTCGCCGGGTGCAATCTGAACGAACACTTTCTCGACCGATTGCCGATCCACTTCCCGCAAAAATTCGTAAAAACCGGCAGCATAGTCTTCGATGGATCCGAAGATTTTGGAGAGTGCAAACGCATCCACACCGTCAACACCTTCAATCCCACAGAACGCCGAAACGGCAGCCACATCTGATGAAAGCCTCGTTGGCGGCACTTCCACCATGACGACTTCCGCGTTGGGTTGATAATGAGGATGCAGGATTCCCGGTGAATTGAGCTGCTCTCCGGACGCGACCATCCGCCCTTTCTCGCGTCTTCCGAACTCTTTTGTTTGAGGAGCCACTTGCTGCAACTGCTCCAGCGTGATCGCTCCTGGTCTTAACACAACCGGAAGCGGTCCGCTGCAATCCACGACCGTCGATTCAATCCCGATGGTGGTTGAATCTGCCTTAAAGATCGCGTCAATACGGCCATCCAAATCCTCCGCAACAGCCTGCCAAGTGGTTCCACTCGGTCGCCCCGACCGGTTCGCCGAAGGCGCTGCAACCGGAACAGCAGCGATGCGCAGAATCTCTCTAGCAATGGCATGATCTGGAATACGCACACCAACAGTCGACAGTCCTGCAGTGACTTGATCACTGATCGTCGGCAGTTTGGGCAGCACAAGACTCAACGGTCCCGGGCAGAACCTATCGAGCAATGCCTCAGCAACCCTTGGCAATTCCGATGCCGCGCGGGCCCAATGGCTACCATCATCCAAGTGCACAATCAACGGGTTATTGCTTGGTCTGCCCTTAGCTTCAAACAGCTTTGAGACAGCAGCCTCATTGGTGGCATCCACCCCGATCCCAAATACGGTTTCCGTAGGAAACGCCACCAATCCACCCTCGCGAATGATTTTTGCCGCTCTTTCGGTGGAATCTATATATTCGGTCAACAATCTTCGCGTCTCATGTCAGCGTTGCGAATCAAATAGGACCCCAAAGAGTCACCGCGAATACTGCACTCTCAGTGATGGACGCAGGACTCCCATGCGTTCACCGCATCGCCACGAGCTAGCCGCGGGAATTCTCACACAGCGTCCGGGGACACCCCTTTGGTAGCCCCACCATTTGGTAGCCCCGGAGTCTCCTCACCCCAGCACCACAAAGCACCAAAGCGTTGCAGCAACGCCACTTCTTCATCAATGCTACTTTTTTTCCGGTGCAAGTGCCGCGTTCTCTTGCGAGCTCTTTGCGGTCGGTGCATCGTCAATGGCAAGGTCACCAATCGCGTACTGAATTCCATCGAGCATATGTTGAAGGATGACAGGGTTCTGGAACGTCTCTGGGCGATGGCCAAAGTTGGTATAAAACACCCGCCCGTCACCAGCTTTGCGAACCCACGAGACCGGCACTTCTCGTGGCCCATCTTTGATTCGATCCGAAACGGTGTTCTTCGACATATCCAAGCTTACCAGCACCCGCAGAGTCTCAGGTCCCACATAAGATTCAGGTTTGTACTGATAAATCTCGTCTTGATGCCAGAATCCTTTTCCATCAAACGCTTGATTCAATTTGTGCGTGGGATCGTCAAGCTTAAACGCCCAAGTTCCACCGGCTCCCCACGGGTGACCATTAAAAATACCACCCACCATGGCAAGAGCTTCGGGATGCCTTCCAAAGTTGTCACTGGCGGCATGAAATCCAGCCAGTCCCTTTCCCTTTGAAATGAAGTCAAGGAACGCATTCAGCTGGGAAGCTTCCGGAAACCGCATGTGTGTTGTGTTGTTCAAAAGAATGCAATCGTACTTGGCAAGATTATCTGGCGTGAATACCCCATAATCGTCAGCAAGATCCACTTGAAAAGCACCCGTTTTGTCTCCAAGCGTCTGCACAGCAAAGTTCCCGAAAGGAATCGACTGGTGCACGAATCCTTCACAACGATAAAAGACGAGAACGCGGCGTTCCTTGGCTGGCTTTGTTGTCGCACCCTTCGGAACTGCCTCGGTGATCGCCTCACGAGCCTTGTCTGGAATCGGTTTGAAGCGGGACTTTTTGTCCTGTTGAGCGAACAAAAGCGAGGGAAGCATTAGCGCTAAGGTCAAGGTGCAAAACAGACGTGGCATTCATCTCTCCAAAAATCAGGCGGGAATGGGGTCTCAGGCAAGTCTTTGCCAAAGACCGACGCGGACAATTATAGCAGAAGCTTAATCGTTGCTGACGCAGCTAAATAACCAGCACATGCACGGCGACTCACGCCTACACTGGCTTCGGGAAAAGCAGCAAAACAGCTCAGAGTTCAGTTGCTAAATACACTTCAGCATCAGCAACCACGTGATTCGAGGCGTGCCGCAATCGCTCATGTATCTGCTGTGGATCTTGAACATCTCCAGCCAACAGAGCATCTTCCATCTCACGGGCTAACTGATGTGCATGAATCGCGCCCACCGACAAAGACGCCCCTTTGTAGGTATGAACGGCGCGAAGAATTTCGTCGCGGTCATTCTGCTGGATGGCACGCTGCACAGCCTGCAGCAAACTGTTGGACTCTCCCAAGTAGACACGCAGTAAATCACGCAAGAGTTTCTCATCACCTCCCACGGCTTGCCGGGCCTGACTCCAGCAGATCGCTTCGCCATCCACCGGTTGCGGCAAGGGTGACTTGCCTTTTGTGCTGGCGGCCTTGCTACGTAACTCCTCCGCGTCGTGGGCAAGCGTCGCTGCCTTACCAATTTCCGATCCCGAACCAGATTCACACGCATCGTCGATGGGGTGATCAAGCCCTGAGTTGGGTGACTGCTGAGCCTCGACGGTTTCACTGTTTGCGATCTCGATGTTTGCCGGCTCACTGGAGGCAGCTTTATCCGCGGCCAGCCCGAGCACAGCAGCGAGTTTTTCAAGCACCATCCCCACTCGAATCGGTTTTGCCACATATTCGTCCATCCCGACCGACAAACATTTTTCCCGATCACCTTTCATGGCATGAGCCGTCATGGCAATAATCGGCAAATGCCTTCCACTTCTTGCTTCGCGGGCCCGAATTGCTCTCGTCGCGTCAATCCCATCCATGATTGGCATCTGAATGTCCATCAACAGAACATCAAACTCCTGCTGCATCGACAAATCCAGTGCTTCTCTACCGTCCTTGACTGTCGTGACATGGTGCCCATGCTTTTCCAGCACACCTACCGCGAGCCGTTGATTGATCACATTGTCTTCGGCAAGCAGGATTTTGAGTTCCCCCAGTTCAGAATCTTTAGCGGCATCGACCTCGGGCAGGCAATCTTCAGGCTCTGCAATACCCAGACAGCGCACAATTGAATCAAACAAATCAGACTGCTTGACCGGTTTCACCAGCCGTTCAGCAATCCCCAACTGAACTCGCACATCACTGTCTCCATCTCGCCCGCCGCTTGTGAGCACAATGACCTGCGTTTCAGCGAAGCCAACTTGCCTTCGCATTTCTGCGATGAACCCGTACCCATTCATGACTGGCATATTCCCATCGGTCACGATCAGGGAGATGGGCTCTTCCCGCGCGTCCGCACTTTGCAACTCTTTGAGCGCCATTTCAGCTGAGTTAGCTAGATAGGGCACCATACCCCAGTTGGACAACATCTCATCGAGAATCATAAGGTTTGTTTCGTTGTCATCAACGACCAAAACCCGCGTTCCACCAACGACAACGACCCCACGTTGCTGTTGCTGCTCAATGCCATCAGGAGCACGCTTGAGTGACAACTGGAAGTAAAAATTACTTCCTTCGTCAAGCTGGCTGGAGAGTTCGATTTTCCCACCCATGAGCTTGACCAGCCTTGAAGAAATCGATAGTCCCAAACCTGTACCGCCGTAGCGACGAGTCGTGGAGGTATCGGCCTGCTCGAATTCACCGAAGATCGTACCATGCTTCTCTTCTGGAATCCCAATTCCGGTGTCTCTGACCGAAATTTCCAAACGAACTTCGCCCTGAGTGGCAGGTAGATCCGAGACGTGCACCAGCACCTCTCCGGCATGCGTAAACTTCACCGCGTTTCCGATCAGGTTATTCATCACCTGCCGCAGACGCCCTGAGTCGCCCACGACAAAGCGAGGTACATGCGGATCAACCCTGAACGCTAATTCAATGTGTTTCCCATGGGCTCGGGGCGCGAAGGAACCAATCGTGTCACCAAGACTCTCACGAAGGTCGAACACACGTTCTTCCAACTCCAGTTTACCTGCTTCGATTTTTGAAAAATCAAGAACATCATTGATCACACCAAGCAGAGCATCTCCAGACTCCTCCACCATGGAAAGGTACTTACGCTGATAGTCGTCCAATTTGGTATCGAGTACCAATTCGGTCATTCCGATGATGGCGTTCATCGGGGTACGAATCTCGTGACTCATATTCGCAAGAAAATCACTTTTCGCACGGTTAGCACGGTCAGCCGACTCCTTGGCATTCAGGATTTCATGCTCCGCGCGTTTACGAGCCGTGATATCATGCCCGATTCCTACCACTCCATTGACAACACCGTTTTCATCAACGAGTGGTACTTTGGTGGTAAGCAACCAAATATCATCTCCTGACTTTGCCTTGTGCGATTCTTCCCGGTCAAGCAAAGACTCCCGAGTCCGCATCACGATCTGATCATCTGCGACGTAGTTACACGCTAACTCGGGCGGAGAAAAATCATAGTCGTTCTTGCCGACCAAATCAGTTGGCTTATCCAATTTTAGCAACCGCAGCAGTGCAGCATTTGCAGTCACAAATCTTCCCGCACGATCCTTGACATAAATCAGGTCAGGTACGTTGTCGATGATGGTTTTGAGCAGATCTCTCTCTCGGGCAAGTCCCTGCTCAGCCTGCTTTTGTCGCGTCACATCCCTTGAAATGCCAAAGGTCCCAATCACGTTACCTTTTTTGTCCTTCAAAGGGACCTTGGTCGTACTACACCACGTTTCGGCACCATCACCAAAGGTCTCATGCTCAATGTCAGCAAGGATCGCTTGCCCCGTCTTCATGATCCTGCGTTCATCCGCCAAAGCTTTGCGGGAATGCTCCAAAGAAAAGAAGTCTGCATCGGACTTACCCAAAGCCTCACGTGGTTCAGAAAGTCCAAATTTGGTCGCACAACTTTGGCTCAAACGTATGAACCGACTGTCGGAATCTTTGAAGTAGACAGAGTCCGGCACCGTTTCGAGCAGGGTCGCCAAAAGAAACTTCTCGAACTCAATTTGATGTTCTGCATCTTTCTGGTCACTGACATCCCAGAACATGACCTGAATTCCAACCACTTCTCCCTCAGCACTGTGCACAGGTGCCTTCCAGACCTCAGCATGAATCGTTTTATCATGACTAATCTCATGCCGCTCGACATTATGGTACAGCTCGCCGGATTGCATGACGCGGCGATCATCAGTCATGTACTTCTTTGCCAGGTCAGCCGGAAACAGGTCGAAGTCAGTCTTCCCGATCAGCTCTGCAACTGGCATTCCAAGTTGATCACACGCCTGAGCATTCGCGTATTGAATTCGTCCGCGTGCATCTTTCCGAAGAACACTTAACGGCAAACTCTCGACCAACGAATGGTACACTGCCTCAGCATCGCGAAGCGCAGTATCAAAAGAAGTATCAAATCCGCGTTTGGATTTCTGCATGTGGGTCATGCCCACAACTATCAGGGCGTCTTCTGCCGATCGACTGCAATGCACACGATCGTGCACCAGATGCGTCTTCTGCTGTGTGTCAATCACACGAAAATCGCGTTCAAGGCAGGCATTCTCTTCGTGATGAAGTAGAAAGTCAGCGAACTGCTGCTGCACCCATGGTTGGTCCTCAGGATGCACAGCATCAGACCATAAATTTGAGTCTGCCATCAATTCATCAGCCGGCCGCCCGTACAGATTCGGTGCCGCTGGATGAATCCACTGGAGCGTACCATCGGGATGCGCCGTCCACGAAATTTCGCGAACCTCTTTCAGGATCGCGTCGGGCAGTTGCGGACCGTTGTGCCCCAATCCGTTGTTGATCTGTGCGTTTGCCATAACTGTGTAAGTCGAACCGGGCCCGCCGTTAGCATTGAATCAGCCAAACCATCATGCTTCCAATCATAAACAGTATGCTAGGGAAACAAGTATTCTTAGTATCACGAAAACCCACGATTTCCCGCTAAAACCGACATTTACCGCCCACAAGGAGACATCGCAGCCTGCAGGCGGCATAGAAACCGCGTCAACTGGAATGTTCCCCAAATCCAGCAAAAACCGAAACCCGCTGCCCCACACAGACGACGGACGCAAGATACTGCTGACCAGAAGACCAAGCTACACCGAGACCAGTTCCTTGAGACACCCAAATTAACCTCCATGTTTTCAGTCATTAGACGACACTTAAGCAGCAGGCATCGGTCGTACAGGCCGCTGGCCGCGTTCATCGACCATCCCCATGAATGTTGCAACGGAGAGTTGAAGGCTGAACCAGAGAGTGGCATCGTGCGGTACAGCGTGACCCTCAGAATGATATCGATTGGTTGTACGTCGTCGCTTGCCACTGCAGCGAAGTGGATGACAGTGCCTCTGGATGACAGTGCCTGCTGGCACAGCGACTTACAACGCGTTTCCGCAAACCGCTGTTGAAACGCTGGCTCGTGGCACACGAGATGGGATCGTTCTCTGGCGGGCTTACCCCACTTGCGCCCCAGACATTCGAAGGCCCCAGACATTCGAAGGCCCCAGACATTCGAAGGCCCCAGAC
>Ga0315320_10000485_pt1 | contig 32657 bp, 41 predicted proteins | sample M140m21515metaG_FD_203458 | JGI IMG/M metagenome (GOLD analysis project Ga0315320, IMG submission 203458) | Ammonia-oxidizing marine archaeal communities from Monterey Bay, California, United States - M1 40m 21515 | ecosystem: Environmental > Aquatic > Marine > Coastal | place: USA: California... | reverse complement strand
CATTCTCTTGATTCCAACGTTGGTTGGAGGTTACTTTTTCTAATAATCTGTTTCATCTTTCTAATTGTTTTTTAAATTGTTAAATAAATCTCCAAAGCAAACCCAATCTATACCCTCGTCATAGTTGTCTGCAAATATCCAATTAGGAATACCATTTTTTGTGTGGTATTTCCTAACTAGAGATTCTAATTCATCACTTGTTCGGCTCATACTCCATATTTTTTTGCCTTTTAGAGTATTGAGAAGAAACAAACCTACTTGTTCATTTTCTTCATTGACATATGTTAAATTTTGTGTTTTCATAATTCTAATTGTTTTTATTGGTTATTTTAATTTGTTCAACTTCATCTTGCTTGAGACCTAGCAAGGAATTTACCTCATCGTGTATTTCGTCTTGAATTTCAAAGGGATAATCTCCTTCTTCATACTTTATAAATTCATTGTCGATTAGGTACTCTACTATTGTGATGGCTACATCTCTTGTATCATCGTAAGTAACTACTTTCTCTTTATTCATAACTCTCTCTCTATTGAGACTTTCACGAATTGCTTTTTCTAGTTCTGTCATAATTTCTAATTGTTTTAATGGTTATAAACTTCTTGCTTTTTCTATTACGGCTGTTCCACTATTAATGGTCTTTAGGATGCCATCCCAATCGCCTTCTAGAGCCATCCAACAAAGGTCTTCAGCAGTAGCCTTGAAGCCTCCTCCAGTTGCACCACAACCGAACTGATAGTTGCTCATTGCGTAACCCATTCCACTAGGCATTACTGACCATACTCTCCAAAAATCTTCTGTCTTTATAAACTTGATTTCTGAACGATTGTCGCACATACACGATACCATTTTTAAGGTAACTCTCTTTGGATTTTTTACCACCTCTAGTGTTGGTGGATTGTGTCTTAATTCTCGATAATAATTTTTCATAATTCTAATTGTTTAAGGTTAATAAATGTTTATTAAATAGTTCATTGTTCTGTTCGCTGATATGCATCTGTACTTCCATCAAATTGTCTACATTATACATAACATTGTGTACTTCTTTACCGACAAATGTTGTCAGTGTTCCATCACCATCTAAGGTGTAATCTGTGATTGCTTTTGCCATCGTTCTAATTGTTTTAAATGCAAGGCAATATCGCCTTGTACCACCAAAACCTCGCACATTTCTGTGCAAGGCATTTGATGAGGTTGAGGTTGTTCCTCTACATTACTACTCCACTATAAATGTTACCATACTTATCTAGGTACAAGAGCCACTTATGTTTTGATAGTAAGTTAAGGGTGTAGCTGAGTCTATCGTTGTAACTCCTCCTTTTGTGTGGATTACTTCGTAGTCTAAAGCAATGTTCTTCTACGTCACTCCACTTGGTTTCAAGTATCGCATAAACATCACGAAATGGTATCGTAAGACCCTCTGCTCGTGTGTCAGCCTCTACAAAATCTCTATATGTCTGTATCATAGTTCTATCTCGTTATTGGTTAGTCCCTCGATTAGTGCTTTGCGATTAGAGTGGTCTGCTCTTTTCCAAGCCTCTGTAAACGTGCCTCTGCAAATTGCAGTCATAAAGCCTCCTAATCCATCTACAAGTTGATTCTTGCGTTCTATGGATGCAATCTCCTCGATGAGAGTGTGAGCCGTTCCACAACAAGAGCCGTTGTCAGAATAGTTAGCGATTGCTACAAGCATTGTGTAGTTCTTGTAGGTGATTCCTTGTGGTAGATATCCCTTTGGAAATCCACTTCTTAATTTGATTTTTGTAGTCATAATTTCTATTGGTTTAATTTATTATATTCTTCTTCAGTTATTACGGCAAAGTCGTTCATCCCTTGAGCCTCATATAAGAGGTCTGTGGGAGTGTCTTTGCTTTGGTCATAGCAGTAAGTAAGGTATCCGACTTCGTTGTTCTCGTATTCCTCAATTAAGGCATCTAATCCTTCATCTTCAAATATCCGAACTGCACCATCTCCAAAGAGATAGTAAGCCTTCTGATAGTAAGTCTTGTTGAGGAACTTTTTTAGTAGCATATTCATGAACTCGTAGTCGGTTTCGTCCTTGAAATTATTTGCAAGGTCATTGGCTTGAAGAATCTCAAGCAGTTCGACTTGGATTGCGTAAATCGTGTTGTCGTGTAGTTGTTCTAAAATTTGTTCTGTAGTCATAATTTCTAATAGTTAATTGGGTTAATAAATGTTTCTAATACTTGCACTACGGCTTGGTTTGATACGAATGGATTTACTCGTGTTCCACTCTTGATTTTTTGCACCTCCTTTACCCTCTGCTCGATGAGTTGTTGCAACTCAATTACTAGGATAGTTGATGCTAATGTTCCAAGTCCTTTTACGTCTTTGTGACCTCGTTTGATCCTTTGGTCGTTGTTTAAATTTTTACTCATTTTTCTAATTGTTTTAAAGTGAAAACTTCATTGCTTTCACCACCAAAACCCCACTATTTTCATAGTGAGGCGAATACTGGAAATTGGTGTTTTGGAGGACTAAATCGTGTAGATTGTAGCCATCCCTAGTTCAGAAATATGTGCCATTGCTCCACCATCATTTCCTTCGTCATCCATCTGTGGAAACAATAAACTTCCATCACTCATCTCAAGGACTATGGAACTCTTGTACCATCCTAAATGCTCCACCTCTTTTGGAGTCATATAACGGACTCTAGTGATGGTCAGTCCACTCAAGTGTTGGAACTTGTCTGCGTGAAGGATATGAGGTGGTAGAGCCTTTCTATTAGCCTCTCTTTTAGCCTTGCGTCTGTCAAGAACGTTCTTGTTGTTCTCACGTATCAAAGCAACTCCTTCTTCGTAACTGCAAGTAGCGAACTCATTGCCGACTTCAGTTAGCTTGTAGTGACCTCTTGACTGCCTCTCGATTAGACGTTCATAGTCATTCCAATTCTTGATGTTGATGCCGTAATAACCTTGTCTGTAGGTGAACTCATCTGCCTTAAATCCTTGAGCATTCCATACGGCTTTTTGGATGTCTTTTCTAGTGAACTCATTGTCACCAAATCTGTTCGATAATTCTCTAAATACTGATTGTTTAATTGTCTTCATAATTCTAATTGTTTAAGGTTAAAAGGTTAAGTTTAAATTTAGTTCTGTTCCACCACGTAAAGTGTTGGTATTCTTCTTCGGTGAAGATTTCTGTTCTGATGATATCACTACCATCTTGCCTTGTCTGTAATGCGTGTAATCCACTCGGCAATACAATGTGTTTGAGTATTCTGTTCATAGTTCTTAAATTTTATAAAGCATCATTGTTCCACAATCGTACCACTCACTAAACCATCCGTAAGAATTGATGCGTTCTTCCCACTTCTTTAGTATTCCTAGTTCATAGGATTGGCTCTCTGCATAGTAGTTGTAAATTTCTTTTCCACCATAGGCATCATTGTCATCAGCACATAACCATATGCCTCCTTCGTTTCCGTTGAAATCTTCTGTTGTAGATACAAATCGCATATGCTTTTGGCAATATGATATCATCTGCTCTAGGTTTTTAATCTTGGTTTTCTTCATAATTCTGTGATTTTCAAGTATTTATGTTTTTACTTGTGTTATGGGACTATTCCCACGACAATATAGTGAATTTTCGTCTAATATCCGTCTAATATCTGTGTTATTTTCATACGAGTGATTGTCTTTTGTTTTTGACTTGTCTGAACATAGACTAACAAAGGGATTGCGAGATGCTACCTACATCGAAATGTTTACGCAAAATTTAGATAGGGGAGAGGTTATGAGATGCCTCTAAGCATCTTAATACTTTAAGAGTTTAAAGTTCTTTAGTTCTCTTTTGTATCTGTTCCTATGGATGTGAAGGTAGTTCCCCTTCATTACATTGGGAGTTCCACGTAGATTGGTGCAAGGGCAAAACCTACGACAATCGTAGTGGTGGCAAGGGATTGATCCACCTAAACAAAAAGCTAAAAAAATCAGAAACAACGAAATAAAAACGTGAAATGGCGAGCAAAAAAAATCGGTTTTCTCTGGGGGGGTGCGTCTTCATCATATCATATAACCCAAACACTACACCTATCTAATAAAATTTTGTACCTTTGGGATATACGTATAATTTAAAATTAAGAACCATGGATGGATTAACAATGAAAGATGGGAGATTAATTAATGATCGCCCTGTAGGTATTTCTGGTATATCACAAGCTGCTATGTTAAGAAAGGCTAACAAGCAAAGAAGCATAACTCAAGATATTGCATTGGGTATTGAACTTGCTGATGACAGAAAAGAAATGAAACAAGCAATTACAAAATTTTTAAAGTAAAATTTACTGTTTGATTTTGAGGGGTGACTTTATAGTTGCCTCTTTTTTTGTTTTATTGTGACAGACTAGTATAGTTTATTATAATATTGTGACAAATAAATGACAGTTTTGTGACGAATTTAAATACTTAACTATTTGATAATTAGGATGGTGACAGTTTGTGACAATTTAAAAGGGTCGTATAGGGAGTAGTATTTATAAAAGGAGGAAAAAATATATATATATATAGGGAAAAAAGTTTGTCACCTTGTCACAGGTTTGGATATGGAATAATTATTGTATCTTTGTATGTATAACATTTAAATCAAATCAAATGAATAATCCAATGGGAGGGTATTCACCTAAAGAACTTACGATAGGTGTAGACTCACAAAAGAAACTTCTTCAAGGTATCTCTATGATATCAAGTGCAGTTAAGAGCACACTAGGACCTATGGGTCAAACAGTAATAATTGAATCACCTCATCACACTCATGGAATGACAGTCACCAAGGATGGTGTAACTGTTGCTAAGAGTTATGACATGGCAGACCCTGTGGGTAATCTTGCCGTAAAGATGATGAAAGAAGCATCAGCTAGAACTGCTACCTCAGCAGGTGATGGGACTACTACTGCTATAGTGTTGACAGAGGCGTTAGTTAAACAGGGATTGCAAAAGATTACTGGTGATGTAAACAAGACAGAAGTTCTAAGACATCTAGCAAGTGAGACCGAAGGGTTGGTTAAGTCTTTAAAGAAAGAAAGTAAGAAGGTAACAAAGAAGAGGTTAGTTGATGTAGCAACTATATCAGCCAATAACGACAAGGTTATAGGGAAGATAATCTCTGACTGTTACAACGATGTTGGCAAGAACGGCATAGTCACTGTTGAGAACTCACCGACACCAGAGACTTTTTATGAAACCACTAAAGGTATTAAGATAGATAAGGGATATTCGTCACCGATGTTTATCAACCACCAAAAGAAAGACGAGTGTATATTGGATGATGTGCATATACTAGTATGTGATGCAGAGATCAGTAACATACTTCAGATAGAGAATGTGTTGAAACCAATCATACAAGATAAGAAAAAATTATTAATTATATCGCCATGTACTACGAATGTGATAGCCACTTTGGCTGCCAATGTTCAGAAGAGGGGGTTACACCTATGTACAGTTCCACCACCAAACTTTGGATATCGTCAGCATGAGCTGATGCAGGACATTGCGTTGTCGGTAGGAGCTACATATTTTTCGGAGAAGACAGGTGACGATTTAAGCCTCATTGAATTTACAGACTTAGGGTTTGCTTCCAGGGTGATAGTTGGGAGAGACTCTTCTGTAATTTTAAGTGAGGCTGAGGAAAACAAGGATGTGGACCAAAGGGTAGCTGAGTTGTGGGATGCACACAAGGTAACTAAGGCAAAGCATGACAAGGATTTTATTCTTCAGCGAATCGCCTCCTTAACAGGAGGGATAGGGGTTATCCATGTAGGAGGTAACACAGACCTTGAGCAGAAGGAGTTGTATGACAGGGTAGACGATGCAGTGTGTGCAGTACGTTCAGCTTTAGAGGAAGGTATACTTCCAGGAGCAGGAATGGCACTAGCAAAAATATGTGCACCCTTTCACTTCAAGAGAAATGAAAAAAAGGAAACCAAGGAGCTTATGGTAGCGAGAGATATTATGTACAATGCCCTGCAAGCTCCATGGAGACAGATACTTATAAACGCAGGTCTAGAACCTGATGATATTCTCAAAGACCACTACCTTAGTGGATTTGATTATGGGTATGATTTAAAGACTAAGGAATATGGTGACCTAATAGAGATGGGTGTTATTGACCCTACCAAGGTGACTAGGTCGGCTCTTCAAAATGCAGTGTCTGTTGCAGTAACTATTTTATCAACCAATGCCATTATTACAATGGCTAGAACATACGAAAGCGAATGAAGCCAATAGGAAAATATATCGTGATTGATGAAATCAAAGAAGAGATCAGTACAGAGTCAGGAATACTTTTAACTAGCGAAGACACCAAGGACTTGAGATATAAGAAGGGTGTGGTTGTCATGCCTGGTACAGATGTGGGTGTGGTAAACACTGCTGATGAGATATACTACGACTCAAGGGCAGGCTACAAGATGGTAATCAACGGAACGCAGCACACAGTTATTTCTGAATCTGATGTCGTTGTTGTCTTGTAAAAGCGTTCATTTCTGTTATAAAATTTCGATACACCTTATCGGTGTATGATACGTTTCTAAGAAACATAGGGTTGCCATCATTACTTGTAGGAATTTCCTTCCCATTGAGGTATTTGTATATTGATGTGGTGACCCTTTTTCCTTTTGTAGAAAGTTGATATAGAGCTTTTCTTTTACCCATTCTTTTTCTAAAGACCTCAATCCAACCTGCCTGTCTTAGATTTTCAAATCTGTTTTTATTCCAACTTATTAATTCATCGAACTCTTTAAATTTATCTTTTGAAAAGTATTGTTCTGATTTTAAAAATAGTAAGATGTCAAGGTCTGCTTGTGTTAGCTTATGTTTTGCTTTTATAAACTGACGCACTACCCTCCAATATTTTAAGTAGTCTGATTGCATAAAATTTAATTTAGTAACTTTGTTGTAAAGATACTAATTATGACTGACGAAGAAAAAACATCTAACTTTAGGCAAAGCACTGCTAATGCAATTGCTGATTTGAAATCACAAAACAAAAAGCTTACCTCTGAGGCAATCGCAAACAGAAAGGAAAAAAGAGCAGCAGCTAAAAAAAAAAGAAAAGATGCTAAGAGAAAAAAAGTGTCAGAAAAGTATACTAAAATAGCAGGGCTTCAAGGTCTTCAAGTTCTTCAAGGATTAACAACAACAAAAAACAAAAAATAATAAAAACAAAAACGCCATGAGTAAATGTAAAGGAAAAACAGGAGCTACTTTAAAAGCTTGCAAGGAGCAAGAAAAGTTTATGAAACAATTAAAGAAAAAAGATAGTATTTTTAATGATAAAAATAAAGCTGCTATGAAGACAAAAAATAAGTATTTAAAAAAATATTCTACGAATAATAAAAATACAGTACGAACTTCTCAGCCATTAGCTCCAACACAATTTTAAATTTTGGCAAAGAAAGGTAGAACAAAAGGAAATAAGATTTGCCCTGCAGGCATTGCTTGGGCAAAGAGAACCTTTGATAAATATCCATCTGCGTATGCTAACATGGCTGCTAGTAAATATTGTAAAGACCCCAACTACGCTAAAGGTAAAAAGAAATAAGTTTGAATAAAAATCATTACCATATTGTTTTGATGATATTAAGTGTTATAGGTTTTATATTAATATTTTCATTAGTTGCATCTGTAATAGTAGATAGAGAATTAGATGAAGATGGTAAAGAAATTATAAGACAAATAACAACAAGTTTAATTGCTATTGTAGCAATGATAATAGGAGGTAATCACATAAAAGAATAATTATGCCAACAGTAAAATATAGTTGTCCAGATACTGGAAAGTCAATGAAAAAAAGTTTTCCCTACAATGCAGTAGGAAAAGCTCAAGCACATACATTTGCAAAAACAATGGGTGGAAGTATGAAGAATAATCCTAATACTAAGATGACTGAAACAGGATACTAATGGGTGAGCTTAAAAAATGGAGAGATCAGAAGTGGGTTAGGATTGGTACGGATGGGTCAATCAAAGGAGCTTGTGGTACTAGCAAGAATAAAAAAAATCCAGACAGGTGCTTACCATTGGCTAAAGCTAAATCATTAACTAAAAGACAACGAGCTAAAACGGCTAGAAAAAAGAAAGCATCAGGTGGAAGGAAACAGTTTGTTTCAAACACCAATGCAGCAAGAGTAACTAAAAGATATACATAGTAATGGCAATAATACCAGATGGCACAAAATTTCATGGAGTATCACCCTTTGTAGATACACAGAACAAAGGCTCTGCACAGGCTAATGCAATGAGAGATGCTTATACTCTTGAAGAGTTAGGTGAATCTATAAATATTTTTATTCAAGATAATTCAGTTACACGTCTAGTTCCAGAGTTTATCACTGCGACACCTGGAGGAAGTTCTGTAATATCAACATCTAAAAATATTATAGACATTTCCTGGGTTGGTGGATCAGGAACTTATACTTTAACGTTGCCTTCAGCAACTGAGATACCTTACAGGTTTTTAAGAATAGTAAACAACTCCACTGTTACTGCAAATGATAAGGTTGATATTGCTGCACCTGTTGGTGAAACTATTGATGGTGGTGCAACATATGAAATAAACAAACCATATAACGGATGTGCAGTATGGTCTGATGGTATTAACTGGGTAGTAATTCAAGCTAAATCAACATAATGGCAGATAAAAGTAAAATGGCTTGTAACAAGCCAAGACGTTCAGATAGAGCAGGAAAAAAGAAAATGGTTAAAGCCTGTGCAGGGGGAAAAGAAAAACTAATTCATTTTGGAGCTAAAGGTTATGGGCATAACTATAGTGCAGCAGCTCGAAAAAGTTTTAAAGCTAGACACAAGTGTGGTACGGCAAAAAGTAAATTAACTGCAAGATATTGGGCATGTAAAAACTTATGGTCAGGTAAAGGTGGAAGCACAAAATCTAGTCCAAAAAATAGACAAGGAAAATATTAGTATATTTGTATCATGGGAAAATTTAAACAACTAGTTAATAAGCTAATGTCGGAAGGTGAATCTGAAACGGCTGCGAAAAAAATAGCCTATGCTGCAGGTGTAAACAAGTATGGCAAAAAAGGAATGGCTAGAAAAGCAGCAGCAGGTATGAAGAGAGCTAGAAGAAATAAGTAATTAATTAAATAAATAAATATATCATGAAACAAGGTTACAACGCTAGACTAGATGAATCTCTAGGAGCAAAAAACGGAAAGAAGTCTCAATCATTAAAGGATCGTAGAGACGAAAGTAAAGCAATGTCTAAAAAAGATTATGGTCATGCATACGGAGGAGATCACTCAATGAAGTATGAAAAACATTACCCAAAAAGTGTAAAAGGACATTTAAGTAAATTAATAAGAAAATAATTATGTTGAACGAAAAATCTAAAGGATTAGGAGATACCATTGAAAAAATTACCACTGCTACTGGTATTAAAAAAGTAGTAGACAAAGTTGCTAAAGCAACAGGTAAACCATGTGGATGTTCTGAAAGAAGAGATTCGTTAAACAGAAAGTTTCCTTACAGTAAATAGTTAAACTTTAAAAATAAAAATAAAAATGATACCAAACGGAACAAAATTTCATGGAGTTGCATCCTTTGTACCAACAGAGAATTTAGGATCAGCTTCAGCAAACGCAATGAGAGATGCTTATACATTTCCTGAAGATTTCAGTGAACTTGTAACAATATCTTATAACGGAAAAATTATTAACCTCGGAGCAGGGAATAACAATCCATTTAATGGAGACACAGTAGAGTGGGGAGGAATCCAATCACCAACTAATCAAGCTTCTGCAATTATATTTCCATATGCAGTAAAAATTCAGTCTGTATATTTTAAAGCTGCTGCACCAATGACTGGAGCAAGTGCAGATTTTAATTATGTATTTAATCTTTACACTAGTACAGATTTAGCAGCAGACCCTAACACACCAGGAACATGGACTCAATTAGGAGCTTTAGTTACTGAGTTAACTAATGCAGATAACAATACTGCACCAGGATTTGTGGAAGATGTAACTTCACAAAACTTAGTAATTCCTGCAGGAAGCATGTTTGCTATGGGTGGAATTGAATTAGCAGGAAGTATTACAGAAACTACTCTTGAAGCAGTAGTTGGAATTGTTGTTACTAAACTTTAATATTTAAGATATGTCATACCAGAAATTACAAACAAGCAGGGCAGTTGCAGTTATTCCATCTAATACCGATGATATACCTAGCATTTCTTCACAAAATGGAAGAGGAAATAATGGATGTGTTTTATATGTAGGGACTGGAGGAAACCTTAGAGTATTAACTGCAGGGGGAGATGACGTAACTTTTGCAGGATTTCCTAATGGAGGATTTTTACCAGTAAATGTTGTAAGAGTTTATTTAACAGGAACTTCTGCTTCTGACATATTAGCACTTTGGTAATATGTATATAGCCATTGCAGTAGGTATAGGATCTTCAACATCCTCAGCAATTGGTGCAGGGGGAGGAGGAAGTCTGCCTCTAACTGACGCTACATTTAATCAAGCGATTACAGATATATTAGCTCAAGACCCCAATGGGGATTACGACCTAGCACCCTATGGCAAAATTCAAAATTGGAATGTTAGCCAAGTTACTGATATGGCAAATGCTTTTATATCTAAGTCTACTTTTAATGGAGATATCTCTGCATGGGATACAAGCAGTGTTACTGATATGTATAGAATGTTTGGGCAGGCAACTTCTTTCAATCAAGATATAAGTTCTTGGGATGTAAGTAGTGTAACTGATATGTTTGAGATGTTTACAGGTACTCCTTTTAATCAAAACATTGGTAGTTGGGATGTGAGTAACGTGACTGATATGAGTAATATGTTTTCGTTTAATTCTGCTTTTAATCAAGACATAAGTGGATGGAATGTGAGTAACGTGACTACTATGTTTTATATGTTTGGTTTTGCTTCAGCTTTCAATCAAGATATTTCTAATTGGGATGTGAGTAGTGTAAATACTATGGAGCGTATGTTTTATCAAGCATCATCTTTTAATCAAGACATAAGTGGATGGGATGTGAGTAATGTTACTAATATGGCTAGTATGTTTAATTTTGCAACTTCATTTAATAAATCTTTAAACAGTTGGGATGTTAGCCAAGTTACAAATATGTTTAGCATGTTTGAAGATGCTACATCATTTAACGGAAACATTAGTTCTTGGGACACTAGCAACGTGAACAACATGAAAGAGATGTGGAAAGACGCAACAAGTTTTAACCAAGATTTAAGTGGTTGGAGTGTGAGTAATGTTAGTAATTACACTGACTTTGATACTAATACACCAAGTTGGACACTACCTAAACCACCTTTTGTAAATGCTAGTCAATTAACTGATGCAACATTTCAAACTGCAATTAATGATATACTAGCTCAAGACCCTAATGGAGACTATGACCTTTCTCCTTACGGAAAGATACAAGATTGGGATGTTAGCCAAGTTACAAATATGTCTAATGCTTTTTTTAACAAAAGCTCGTTTAATGGCGATATTAGTGCTTGGGACACAAGTAGTGTGACTAACATGAATACTATGTTTAGGGATGCTTCTGTTTTTAATCAAAACTTAAATTCTTGGGATGTCAGCAGTGTAACTAATATGTTTTCTATGTTTAGGGATGCTTCTGTTTTTAATGGCGATATTACAAGTTGGAATACAGGTAGTGTTACTGGTATGGGCGATATGTTTTATGATGCAAATTCTTTTAATCAAGATATAGGTTCTTGGGATGTTAGTAGTGTTACTAAGATGAATCAGATGTTTAGGAGTAGTTCTATTTTTAATCAAGATATAGGTTCTTGGGATACTAGTAGTGTGACTAATATGGTAGGTATGTTTTATGGAGCAGGTTCTTTTAATCAAGATATAAGCTCTTGGGATACAAGTAATGTATTTACCATGCAATATATGTTTTTAGGTGCAAATCTATTCAACCAACCTCTTGACTCATGGGATGTGAGTAGTGTTTTTAGCTTTGAATCAATGTTTCAAGATGCTAATGTTTTTAACCAAGATTTAAATTCATGGAATACAAGTAGTGCTACTCAAATGAAGAGTATATTTTATAAAGCAAGGGATTTTAACGGAAACATTAGTTCTTGGGATGTGAGTAATATTACTGATATGTCTAAAATGTTTCGTCAAGCATTTGATTTTAACCAAGACATAAGTAGTTGGGACACAAGTAATGTTACTAGGATGTATGAAACGTTTTATGATGCTCGTGTTTTTAACCAAGATATAGGTTCTTGGGATGTAAGTGGTGTTAACTTTATGCAAAGTATGTTTAATGGAGCAAATGATTTTGATGGAGATATAACTTCTTGGGATGTAAGTAGTGTTACAAGTATGGCATTTATGTTTCAGTTTTCTCCTTTTAACCAAGATATAAGTGGATGGGATGTGAGTAGTGTTGGCACTATGGATAGTATGTTTAATTTTGCAAATTCTTTTAATCAAGATATAGGTTCTTGGGATGTTAGTAGTGTTACTAATATGAATAGTATGTTTAGTGGTTCTCCTTTTAACCAAGATATTAGTTCTTGGGATGTGAGTAGTGTAACTGCTATGTTCAATATGTTTGAGAATGCAGATTCATTTAATCAACCTATTGGTAATTGGGATGTTAGTAATGTTACTGCTATGAATGATATGTTTAATAAGTGTCGTGATTTTAATCAACCTTTAAATAATTGGGATGTGAGTAGTGTTACAAGTATGGCGAGAATGTTTGGGGACACAGATTCTTTTAACCAAAACTTAAATTCTTGGGACACAAGTAGTGTTACTGATATGAATGGTATGTTTGAGGATGCTACTTCTTTTAACGGAGACATAAGTGGATGGGATGTGAGTAGTGTAACTAGGATGTATAAGATGTTTAAAGATACTTCTTTTGACCAAGACATAAGTAGTTGGGATACTGGTAGTGTTACTGATTTTAATAATATGTTTAGAAATACTCCTTTTAATCAAGATATAAGTTCTTGGGATGTGACTAGTGCAACTAATACGTTAAGTATGTTTTATGATGCAAATGCTTTTAATCAAGATATAAGTTCTTGGGATGTGAGTAATATACCTAATATGGGTTTTATGTTTCAAAATGCAACGTCCTATAACCAAGATTTAAGTGGATGGAATGTGGGTAATGTGACTTACTGTACAAGCTTTGCTGATGGTGCTACTTCATGGACACAACCAAAACCTAATTTTACTGCCTGCACCCCATAGATAGGTTAATTATTTTTTACTTAACTTTGTTTGTATGAAATCAAGTGTTAAAAGTTATTATATTCAAACTAATTCTTGGTTGATAGACGTTCAAATAAATTATCAATACAAAGATGTTTAACAAAATGACATTATCGGATATAAAACTAACACTGCTAAATAGCTTAGCACTAATTGTTTCTTTTAGTAAACTAGAGGCAATACTTAAAATAGTATTATTGATAGCTTCTATTGTGTATACTGCACAAAGGATTTATGCTAACTACAAAGAAAACAAATGAAATATTTTAGCTATAAAGAATTTGATTCTCCTGACATGCCAGGCAGTGGTTCGTTAATGGATGAGAATTTTTTAGAAATGCTTGATGAAGTTAGAGACAAGTTTGGAAAGCCTATTATTATAAATAGTGGCTATAGAAGCGAAGATCATAATGCAGCAGTTGGAGGTAAACCCAAAACAGAAACATCACCAGGTTCAAGTCATATGTATGGGTTAGCAGCAGATATAAAATGTGATAATAGTGTTGATAGATTTTATTTGATATATTTACTACAAGAAACAGGGTTTCAAAGAATAGGAGTTGCCAAAACTTTTATTCATGTAGATTTAGATTTTGAAAAGTCTCAGCAAGTAATGTGGATGTATTAGTATGAAAAAGATATTAGATTGGTTTGGAAGTACTGTAGTCAAGGACATAATGGGTGGTCTTGATAAATTATTTACTTCTAAAGAAGAAAAAATATTAGCAGAGAATGCTATCAAGCAAATTCTTATTGAGAAAGAGCTAGAGCTGCAAAGGATGCAGACAGAAATAATTGTAGCCGAAGCGAAAGGGAATTGGATTCAGAGAAGTTGGAGACCAATATTAATGTTAGCGTTTGGATTTATAGTAATCTACGTAAAGTTTCTTGCTCCTTTGTTTGATTTAACAATACCTGAGCTTGAAAACGAGTTTTGGAATTTGCTACAAATAGGAATAGGTGGATATGTTATTGGGAGAACAGGAGAAAAAATGATGAAGTCATATTCAGAAACAAAAAAATAATATTATGCCAAAGATTAGTTCATATAATACAGTTACACCTCAAGGTGATGATAAGATAATTATCACTCAAACAAATGGGACACCAACAGATGTAACTAAGAACATTACTGTTGAGGGTTTAAAAACTTACATAGGACAAGGTGATGATATTCCTACACCCTATATGTATGTTTTGAAAAGACCATATGTTGATGCTACTACAAAAAATGATAAAGCTTTTGTGGCTATGCAAAAACCTGTTGAAACAGATTGGTTAACTAAAAATCCTAGGCTTTTTATGTTTAGATATAGAAAGTCAAAAACTAGAAGAGTAGATCAAGGTGGTATTTCTTCGTATTTAATGAAAAGGACAAATTTTATTCACCCTTCTCATAACAATGGAGAATATCAGAGAACTAATTTCCCAGGTAGTAATTGGGCATCAACTTTACAGACTACTAATGATGGTAATATATTGTTTCCTATTCCAACAGAATGGGATATAAACAGTGAATTAAAGATAGCTAAGACAGGGTCATTAATAACTGACTTTGCTTCGCTAAGACCTACTACATATATTGAAGTTCCTTTTAATCCTTTAGGATTTTTGTTTGATATCGTAAATGCAACAGAAGTGACATCACTTCCTGCGACAACAACACGAGATTATTGGGGTACACGATTTTCAGTTACAAGACCTGCTGCTAATGTAAATCCAGAAAATAATATAAATGATTATCATACCTCACAAATTATAATGAAATTTGCTATAGGTATACCAAACCCTACATGGACAAATACAAACCATGAGTTGCCATACATATTTGGAGATTTATCAAATGCCGTAACATTAAAATATCAATATGATGGCAGTAATCGTAAAGTTGTAAATAATTACACACTAACTCAAGGGTCAACAGGTAATGCTCAAAGGTTTAGCATTTAAAATATGCGAGGTTGGCAATTAGAATTACATCTTTGAGATGTTTTCAATTAGAATTAAATCTTTGAGATTTTTTCAATTAGTCGACCTCTTAGCTTAGAATACCTTTGTTAATTCAGGGGTATTTTTTTTTGATTATATTTGTATAAATTAAATCTAATTAAATGAATGATATTCGTAAGATAGCAGTTGGTCCTGATTACAAAGGAGGAGCTATGCATTATGTTGTTGGACAAGAAATATTAAAAGGTACTTACAAAATACATCACATAAGATATGATGAAAATGTAGATGCCTTTAAAATATGGATTGAATCCACATATAACAAAGAAATTGTTTTGTGGAAGCAGTTTATTAATATGCCTGTATCTGTCGAATATAATATTAACTTCTAATGAAATCACCTTACCTATTTATCACTACTCCTTTAGACAATAAAAGATATAATAACACTAAAAATATAGGTGGAGTAGACTTTATAACAAGCACCTCAGAAGAAAACCATAAGGCATCTAATCGTATTGCTGAGGTGGTAGCCACACCTATTGTGTATGATGGTCCTATTAAACCAGGAGATAAACTTTTAGTTCATCACAATGTTTTTAAATTTTATAACGATATGCAGGGCAGAAGAAAAAGTGGTAGAAGTTATTTTATGAATGATTTATTTTTTGTTGAGCCTGATCAGTTTTATATGTATCATGATGGTGAACAATGGAATACTAGTGGCAGGTATTGTTTTACGAAACCTGTTCCTACAGAGGATTATTATTTATACAAAAACACAAACGAAGAACCTTTAGTTGGTGAAATAAAGTATAGCAATGAGTATTTGCGTTCACAAAATGTGAATCCAGGAGATAAAATATGTTTTAAACCAGAAAGTGAATATGAGTTTGAGGTGGATGGTGAAAAACTTTATCGAATGTTTGATCATCAAATAACAATTAAATTATGAAAGATAAGCCTAGAAGAAAAAAAAGACCAAGAATAAAATATAATCCAAATGGCACTAGACCCACAAACTTTAAAGAAGAATATTATTCAGGCAGGAATGAGAGCCGTAGAGCAACTAATTAAAGTTGCTAAGGAAGATATAATTAAGCCAGACCCTGAAGACGAGTTAGCTGCTGATAGACTAAAGAATGCTGCAGCTACTAAGAAGTTAGCTATATTTGATGCTTTTGATATACTGACTAGAATAGAGAATGAAAAAAATTTAATGGAAATCGAAGCACGAGGTCCAAGTAAACTAGACACTAAACAAGGATTTGCAGAACGAAGGTCTTCATAGTTTATACAGGGTTATAGATAACTACATACCTAAAGGTATTCTTAAAAAAAAGAATAGGAATAGGTCATGGAAATATGGCTATGATGAAAAGTATGATGTTGTTGTAATTTCTAAAACAGGTGAGGTAGGTGAGATATATGAAATTAACGGACTTAGGATTGGTTTGCCTAAAGCTCCAGAGTCTCTTCAAAGAGACAATAACAAGTGGGAAAGAGAAGAACCACCAAAAGAAATTCTAAAAATACAATCTATATTTCAATGGAATGAACATCCTAATACTTTCAAAGCTCAATGGGTAGACTATATTGAAAGTGAGTTTGACAAAAGAGAACAAGGCTATTGGTTTGTAAACAATAACAATAGTACATATATAACTGGGTCACATTATATGTACCTTCAATGGACAAAGATTGATGTTGGTTATCCAGATTTTAGGGAGGCTAACAGAATCTTTTACATTTTTTGGGAGGCATGTAAAGCAGATCCTCGATGCTTTGGTATGATATATTTAAAAATCAGACGTTCAGGTTTTTCATATATGGCATCTGAAGAGTGTGCAAATGTTGGAACAATATCTAAAAACTCTCGAATAGGAATATTATCTAAGTCTGGTTCTGATGCTAAAAAAATGTTTACAGACAAAGTTGTTCCAATTGTGAGAAACTATCCTTTCTTTTTTAAACCTGTTCAGGATGGTATGGATAAGCCAAAAACTGAATTAGCTTTTAGAATACCTGCATCAAAGATTACAAAAAAGAATATGTACAATGTTGATGATGAAGAGATGGAAGGTCTTGACACAACCATTGACTGGAAGAATACAGATGACAACTCTTATGATGGGGAAAAACTTTTATTATTAGCTCATGATGAAAGTGGTAAATGGCTAAAGCCTAATAATATACTAAATAATTATCGTGTTACGAAAACTTGTTTAAGGTTGGGTAGAAGAATAATTGGTAAGTGTATGATGGGGTCGACATCTAACTCTCTTAGTAAAGGAGGTGAAGAGTTTAAGAAACTATATTACGATTCTAATCCACATGAAAGAAGTAATAATGGTCAAACCAAAAGTGGGTTATATTCACTTTTTATCCCTATGGAGTGGAACTTTGAAGGTTATATAGATGAGTATGGTATGCCTATGGATGATGTTATAGAGTATTGGAACAATGAAGTTGAAAGTTTAAAGAATGATCCTGACGCATTAAATGAGTTTTACAGACAATTTCCTCGTACTGAATCTCATGCGTTTAGAGATGAAAGCAAACAGTCATTGTTTAATCTTACAAGAATATATCAACAGATAGACTACAATGATTCACTTATACAAGAACACCATACAACTCGTGGCTCTTTTTCCTGGAAAAATGGAATTAAAGATACTGAAGTAATATGGACTCCTAACACTAGAGGAAGATTTTTAGTAGGGTGGCTTCCTAAAAAAAATATGCAAAATAGGTACAAGAAAAATAATAGAGGAGATTTTTTTCCTTTAAATGAGCATCTTGGTGCTTTTGGGTGTGACAGTTATGATATATCAGGAACTGTTGGAGGAGGTGCATCTAATGGTGCATTGCATGGAATTACAAAGTTTAATATGGATGATGCTCCTAGCAATCAGTTTTTTTTAGAGTATGTAGCAAGACCTCAAACTGCCGAAATATTTTTTGAGGAAGTATTGATGGCATGTGTTTTTTATGGAATGCCTATATTAGTAGAGAATAATAAACCTAGGTTGTTATATCATTTTAAAAATAGAGGGTATAGAAGCTTTAGTATAAACCGACCAGATAAACTTAAACACAAGCTCTCTAAGACAGAAAAAGAGCTTGGGGGTATACCTAACTCAAGTGAAGCAGTAAAACAGGCTCACGCAGCAGCTATTGAGTCTTATATTGAAACATACGTAGGATTAGTTAAAGAAGATGAAATGGGTTATATGCCTTTTAGTAGAACATTAGAAGATTGGGCAAAGTTTGACATTAGCAACAGAACTAAGTTTGACGCATCTATTAGTTCAGGTTTGGCAGTAATGGCTTGTCAAAGACATCTTTATCAACCTGAGAAAAAACAATCAAATATTATTGTTAACTTTGCTAGATACAACAATAAAGGAAATCGTAGTGAAATAATTAGATAAATGAAAGACGTAAAAATAAATGTTTCTTCTGTTGGGTTTCCAAGTCAGTTTGTTTCTGATAGTGAAAAAGCATCAGATGAATTTGGCTTACAAATAGGTCAGGCTATTCAATACGAATGGTTTAAGAAAGATGGCAACCAATGCAGATATTATAATCAGTGGAGAGATTTCTACAGGTTGCGTCTTTATGCTAGAGGTGAACAGTCGGTAGCTAAATATAAAAATGAACTTGCAGTTGATGGTGATTTAAGTTACTTGAACCTAGATTGGACACCTGTTCCTATTATCCCTAAATTTGTAGATGTCGTTGTTAATGGAATGAACGACAGGTTGTTTGATGTAAAGGCATATGCAGAAGATGCTATGTCTCAATCTCAAAGAAGTAAGTATCAAGATATGATACAAGGTCAAGCAGCAGCTAAAGATGTTCTTCAAATTGTTCAAAAAGAAACAGGAGCTGACCCTTTCATTATGAATCCTGATGACCTTCCTCAAACAGATGAAGAATTAAACTTATACATGCAGCTTAAATACAAGCCTGCCATAGAGATTGCTGAAGAAGAAGCTATTAATACTATTTTTGCAGAAAATCATTACAACGATGTTAGAAAAAGAGTTGATTACGATTTAACTGTTTTAGGTATTGGTTGTACAAAACATGAATTTTTACCAGGAGCAGGAGTTGAAATTAAATATGTAGACCCTGCAAATATTGTTTACAGTTATACAGAAGACCCACACTTTAAAGATTGTTTTTATTGGGGAGAAATTAAAACTCTCCCAATTACTGAGTTGATGAAAATTGACCAGTCTTTAACTAGAGAAGATTTAGAAGAAATTTCTAAATACTCTCAGAGTTGGTATGACTATTATAATGTGGCTCAGTTCTATGAGAATGATATTTTTTATAGAGACACTGTTACATTAATGTATTTTAATTATAAAACCACTAAAAAAGTAGTTTATAAAAAGAAAATACTAGAAAATGGAGGAACAAAGGTTATAGAGAAAGATGACCAATTTAATCCACCTGTAGAAATGATGGAAGAAGGAAGGTTTGAGAAGATGGAAAAAACCATTGATGTGTGGTATGAAGGGGTAATGGTTATGGGTACAAATATTCTTTTAAAGTGGGAACTTGCTGAGAATATGGTAAGACCAAAATCAGCTCAACAACATGCATTACCAAACTACGTAGCAGTAGCTCCTAGAATGTATAAAGGAGTTATTGAATCTTTAACAAGACGTATGATTCCTTTTGCTGATTTGATACAGATAACACACCTAAAACTGCAACAGGTTATTTCGAGAGTTGTCCCTGATGGTGTATATATTGACGCTGATGGATTAAACGAAGTAGACTTAGGTACAGGAAATGCTTATAATCCTGAAGATGCTTTGAGATTATATTTCCAAACAGGTTCTGTTATTGGTAGAAGCTATACTCAAGATGGAGACTACAATCAAGGGAAAGTTCCAATTAAAGAGTTACAATCTAGCTCAGGTGCAAGTAAAACACAAATGTTAATTGCAAATTATAACCATTACTTAGGAATGATTAGACAGGTAACAGGATTAAATGAAGCTAGAGATGCTTCTTCACCTGATCCTAATTCTTTAGTTGGTTTACAAAAGCTTGCAGCTTTAAATTCTAATGTTGCAACTAGACATATACTTGAAGGTTCGTTATATATATATAGAACTTTAGCAGAAGCTATAACTTATAGGGTGGCAGATATATTACAGTATGCAGATTTTAAAGATGATTTTGCTAATGCTATAGGTAAATATAACGTGAGTATACTTAATGATATTAAAGACTTGTATATTTATGACTTTGGCATTTTTATTGAAGTAGCTCCAGATGAAGAACAAAGAGCTCAATTAGAAGCTAACATACAAATGGCTTTATCTAAGGGTGACATTAATTTAGAAGATGCTATTGATATTAGAGAGATAAAAAACATTAAGCTTGCTAATCAATTACTTAAAGTAAAACGTAAAGCATTACAAGAGCAGCAGCAACAACAAGTAATGCAGGCTCAAGCAATGCAAGCTCAACAGGCATTAAAGTCTCAAGAGATGAAGCAGCAAATGACAATGCAAGCTCAACAAGCTGAGATGCAAAGTAAGATGCAGTTAAAGCAGGCTGAAATAGCTTTTGAAATAGAAAAGCAAAACAATGAGGCTATGCTTAAAAGCAAGCTAATGCAAGAAGAGTTTAATTATAATTTACAACTAAGAAATATATCGGAACAATCATTAGCTCAAAGAGAGGTTCAAAGAGAGGGAGCAAAAGCTAATAGAATTAGTCAAGCTAATACTGAACAATCAAAACTAATACAACAAAGAAAAAATAATTTACCACCAGTAAATTTTGAATCAAATGAAGATAGTCTAGATGGCTTTGATTTGGCTGAATTCAATCCTAGATAATGTCTAAAATTGGTATTATTTTTTTCTTATATTTGTAATAATCAAATTTAATCATATGGAATTCAAAGTAAAAGAAGTAACAGTAGGAGAAGAAAAGTCTGTACAACAGGTAGAACAAGAGCTTTTAGATAAGCATGAAGAGGGTCTTCAAGAAGATCAACCAAAAGCTGAAGAGCCAAAAGCTGAAGAGCCAAAAGCTGAAGAGCCTGCTGAATTAGACGAGAAAGACGTTCTTTCATATATTGGTAAAAGATATAATAAAGAAATTAATTCATTTGATGAGTTAATGAGTGAGCGAGAAACTCAGGAAGAATTACCTGAAGATGTCGCTGCTTACTTTAAATATAAAAAAGATACAGGGAGAGGAATCAAAGATTTTGTAGAGTTACAGAAAGATTTTGACGATACCAACCCTGATTCTTTACTTAAAGATTATTTGCGTGCTACGGAAGATGGTCTTGATGAAGAGGATATAGAAACCTTAATGGATGACTATTCTTTTGATGAAGACTTAGATGAAGAAGCAGTTATAAAGAAAATTAAGTTAAAGAAGAAAAAAGCTATTGCTAAGGCAAAAGATTACTTTAAAGGAATGCAAGAAAAGTACAAGCATCCACTTGAGTCAAGTGGAACGCAGGCTTCAAATGTATCTGATAAAGAAATGGAAGGCTATAAGCAATACATCGCAAATGCGAAGTCTTATGAAGAAGAGACTGCTAGAAAGAAAGAGCTTTACGACTCCAAGACGTTAGAAGTATTTACACCTGAGTTCAAAGGTTTTGAATTTAATATAGGTGAAGAAACAATAACATTTTCTCCAAGCAGTACTGATGAGTTAAAAAAGAATGCATTAAATCCAGGTAGTTGGGCAACCAAGTATTTAGATGACGATGGTCTTTTAAAAGATTCAAAAGGTTTTCATAGGAGTATAGCAATTGCACAGAATCCTGAAAAATTTGCTAAGTTCTTTTATGAGCAAGGTAAAGCTAATGCCACAGAAGATGTGATGCGTAAGACAAAAAATATTAATATGTCTGATCGTAGAGCACCAGAAGTGACAAGCAAAGGAGGAACACAATTTAAGTCTTTAAACACAGAGAGTGGAAGAGGACTTAAAATTAGAAGTATAAAAAGAAAATAATTAATTTAAAAAAATAAAAATTATGGCAGGATCAGTCCAAGCTACGCCAGGTTTTGATTTGCAACCAAGTTCGCATCAAACACCTTTGGCTTCGAATTACATTACTGACTTCAACTTTTTGAATCAGTATTTACCAGATACTTACGAAAAAGAATTCGAAAGATATGGTAACAGAACAATCTCCTCATTCATTAGAATGGTAGGAGCAGAAATGCCTTCTAACTCAGACCTTATCAAATGGGCAGAGCAAGGAAGATTACACACCAAGTACGTTGATTGTGGTACTGCAGCAGTAGTAGCAGGTGGAGAAGCAATTTTTCAAGTAAATGACGTTCTTAACCCTGCAGGTTCAACTGTACAACCAGGTTCTGGTGCAACAGTTCAGATTGCAATCAGAGTTGGTCAGACAGTTGTTGTTGTAAACAATGATGGGTCAGGTGAGTTCAAAGCTATTGTTATAGCAGTTGACCTTGCAAACAACCAATTCACTGTTGCGTTTTACGATGCAGGTGGTTATACAGGTGGTACAGGACTAGGAAATGCTGATGCAAGTGTTTTTATCTATGGTTCTGAATTTAAGAAAGGAACAAATGGAATGCAAGGTTCATTAGAAGCTGACGATTTCATCTTCGAAAACTCTCCAATTATCATCAAAGATAAATATGCAGTATCAGGTTCTGATATGGCTCAAATCGGATGGATTGAGGTTACTACTGAAAATGGAGCAACAGGTTACTTATGGTACTTGAAGTCTGAGCACGAAACTCGTTTACGTTACGATGACTATTTAGAAACTGCAATGATTGAAGCAGTTCCTGCTGAAGCAGGTTCTGGTGTTGTAACACAAACTACATCTGACCAAGTTGGAGACAAAGGGTCTGAAGGTGTATTCTATGTAGTACAACAAAGAGGTAATGTATGGGCAGGTGGAAACCCTAATGCTTTAGCAGACTTTGACGCAATCATTTCACGTTTAGACAAGCAAGGTGCTATTGAAGAGAATGTAATTTTCTTGAACAGAGACTTTGGATTTGACATCGATGATATGTTAGCAGCTCAAAACTCTTATGGAGCAGGTGGAACTTCTTATGGTCTTTTTGACAATGATGAGGAGATGGCACTTAACTTAGGATTTACAGGATTCCGTAGAGGTTATGACTTTTACAAGTCTGACTGGAAATACTTAAACGACCCAACAATGCGTGGGGGAGTTGATGGTACAGGAAGCATCAATGGATTGTTAGTGCCTGCAGGTTCTACAACTGTTTATGACCAAATCCTTGGAAAGAACGCTAAGAGACCATTCTTACATGTTCGATACAGAGCTTCTGAAACTGAAGACAGACGTTACAAAACTTGGATTACTGGTTCTGCTGGTGGTGCAAGAACATCTGACTTAGATGCGATGGAAGTAAACTTCTTGAGTGAAAGAGCAGTTTGTACTTTAGGTGCAAATAACTTCTTTATCTTCCAAGATTAAGTAGCTTAAATATAGAGGTGGCAGAAACCCAAGAAGGGATGCCACCTCTTTTTTATAAATTAAATTTAAATTATATCAAATGAAAACTACAGTACAAAGAGTAGACAAAGTCTACAAGTTAACAAGGAATGCAGCACCTTTATCTTTCATGCTTGCAACTAGACACACTAGAAGATTTCCATTACTTTGGGTTGATCCTGAAACAGGAATAAATAGAGAATTACGTTACGCTAGAAATCAATCATCTCCATTTGTAGATGAACAAGATGACAATGCAATTATAGAGCCTGTTATTTTTGAAGATGGATTTTTAAGAGTTACTAAAAACAATCAAGTTTTACAAAGATTCTTAGATGTTCACCCACACAATGGTATTAAGTTTAAAGAATTAGATAATGCAAAAGATGCTCAAGAAATTGTTGAAAACATTAACATAGAACTTGACGCAATGATAGAAGCTCGTTCTTTGTCTATATCACAACTAGAGACTTTAACAAGAGTATTGTTTCAAAAAGACCCATCTAGAGTTAGTACGGATGAAATGAAGAGAGATATATTAGTTTATGCTAAAAGAGAACCTCAAGATTTTATGTCGGTTATAAACGACCCTGTATTAAAGCTACAAGCAACTGTACATAAGTTGTTTGAACAAGGTCTTATTAAATACAGAAACAAAAATAAAGAAGTGTGGTTTGCTACCAAAACTAACAAAACACGACTATGTGTAATACCTTTTGGAGAAGACCCAATATATATAGTGTCATCATATTTCCAATCTGACGAAGGAATTGAGGCATTAAAAGTATTAGAAAACTTAATGGAATAGTTAGTTAATAGTGATTTTTTTTGTGATTCATTAAGTAAGGAGGTCTTTTTTAAGACCTCTTTTTTTTTTGATTATCTTTGTGTAAATAATACTTAGGATGATAAACGATATTAGAAATACAGTTTTAGCCGTATTAAATAAAAACAACTATGGCTACATCTCTCCACAAGATTTTAATCTATATGCACAACAAGCTCAAATGGATTTATTTGAGGATTACTTTTATGCATATAACTATCAGGTTAACAAAGAAAACCAAAGAACTTCTGGAACAGGATATGCTGATATAAAAAAGGGTTATGTGGAAGTTATAGATTTTTTTTCTGTAACTAAACCATTGATTCCAATAGGACCAAATTACACACAATATAATTTACCCTCATTAGCTACGACAGGTTCAGATTATTACTTAATTAATAAAATAGTTATTAATAATACTTTAGTAACTTCTGGAACTACTACAGGAACACTTGGGGGTCAAAATAAAATAGTAGATTCAAATGCAAACTTTACATCATCAGGTGTTCAGGTTGGAGATATTGTGTTTGTAGTTAATTTAATTCCGTTTTTTGTTACAGTAACTAATATTGATAGTAATACACAATTAAATGTTACACCTAGTGTTATAAATAATTTTCCATTAGATTATCAGATATACAAAGGAAGCACTATCAAGGAAGTTGAAAGGGTGGAGCAAAGTAAAATTACTTTATTAAATATGTCTCCTTTAACTGCACCATCTTCGATGTTTCCTGCTTATACAAGTGAAGGAAATGTTGCTACATTGTATCCAACACCTACATTAGGAACAGTTGTGACATGTCAATATATACGCTATCCTAAAGTTCCTAAGTGGACTTATGTGGATTTAGGTAATGATAATGAACCAGTCTTTGACCAATCACAACCTGATTATCAAGACTTTGAATTGTTTCCAGATGATGCTACTGATTTAACAATGAAAATTTTACAGTATGCAGGAGTATCAATACGTGAAGCATCAGTTGTACAATACGCAGGAGCAAAAGAAGCTGCTGAAATTAATAGTGAAAAATAATTATGTCATACATTAGCCAATACCAATATTACGAGAATGGGGGAAATGCTCCAGAAGATGCTAATTGGGGATCATACCAATATGTATCATTGCAAGATATAGTTGTAAATTATGAATTAATGTATTCAGGTAATCATTCTTTGATAAACAATGAAGAAAGATACAAGATACTTTTTCATGCAAAAAGAGCTATTCAAGAGTTAAACTATGATGCATTTAAAGAAATAAAGGTTTTACAACTTACTGTTTCAGAAGAACTTAGATTTATATTACCTTCTGATTATGTAAATTGGGTTAGAATATCTTATTATAAAGATGGTGTTATCAGACCAATGGTAGAAAACATTCAAGTAAATTCAGCTAGAGCTTATTTACAAGCCAATGATGCTAGAATACTTTTCGACCAAAATGGAAATGCTATACAACCTCAATACTCACCTTTGGATTTTGCTAGAATTACAGGTCAACAACCAAGTATTTATTTAAACAGTTTAAGTCCATATAATGGATTCTTAGGATATGAATATGAAGGTTGTTGGTACTTTGATTTTGCAGTTGGTGCTAGATTTGGTCTTAATACAGAAACTGCAAATGCTAATCCTACTTTTAGAATTGATAAAAAAGCAGGGGTAATCAACTTTGATTCTACAATGGCTAATGAAAGTTGTATTTTAGAATATGTTTCTGATGGCATGGAAAATGGAGATGATACACAAATAACTGTAAATAAGTTGTTTGAAGAATATGTTTATGCATATATTAGCTATCAAATATTAGGTAGTAAATTAGGAGTTCAAGAATATATAGTAAATAGAGCTAGAAAATCAAAATCAGCACTTCTAAGAAACGCAAAAATAAGATTAAGCAATATACACCCAGGAAGATTATTAATGAATCTGAGAGGTCGAGACAAGTGGATAAAATAATATGGCTAAACTTTCAAGAAACTTTGTAGCAGGTAAAATGAATAAGTCCGTTGACGAGAGACTCGTTCCAAACGGACAATATATTGACGCAGTAAATGTTAGGTTAGGATCATCTGAATCAACAGAGGTTGGAGCAGTAGAAAATTCTAAAGGTAACACTAAGCTTACTAACTTATCTTACGGAGGGGTTCTTCTAAGTAACCAAGCAAAGTGTATTGGTGCAGTAGATGATGGGGCTAATGATACTATATATTGGTTTGTAAATGACCCTGCATTTGGTCCTACAAGTCCTTCAGGAAAGTTAGATTTAATTGTCTCTTTTAATGTAGTAACAAGCATTTTATCATATTTAGTTATAAGTGTTTCTGATGGAGGTACATCAGGACAAACAGTATTAAACTTTGATGATAAACATTTAATAACTGGAGTTAATGTTATTGATGGATTATTGTTTTGGACTGATGATTATAATCCTCCAAGGTTTATTAATATACTAAGAAATTACGAAGACCCTTCAGGTAGTCCTTTAGTTGATGGTGGTGGGAATGCAAACCTTTTAAGAGAGTCTTTTTTAGTTATCAAAAAACCACCTGCTAAAGCTCCAGAAATAGAGTTAACAGTTACTAGTGGTGGACAAGAAAATTTCTTAGAAGAAAGATTTATATCTTTTGCTTATAGATATGAATATCAAGATGATGAGTATTCTGCCGTTTCACAATTTACAGATGCAGCTTTTCAACCTAAAACTTTTGATTTTAGTGCAGAATCGTTTTTAAATGAAGGTGCAGTCAATAGATATAATACTGCCGTTATAACATATAATTCAGGAGGACCTTTAGTTACTGCTATTGATTTACTTTTTAAAGACAGTGATGGTACTATTATAAAGGTAATTGAAAAATTAAAAAAATCTGAACTAGGTTTAGCAGATAATACTAATTATACTTTTAACTTTAGAAATAGTAAAATATTTACAATACTTCCTGATTCAGAACTACTTAGATTATATGACAATGTTCCTTTATTAGCTAAAGCTCAAACAATTATGGGCAACAGACTAATGTATGGTAACTACATCGAAAACTATAATTTATTAGATAAAAACAATTCTCCTGTACGTTTAGAATATGAGACCGAATTAATATCTGAAGATATAGGTTTTGAGGATATAAATGATGTTTTTACAATAGGAGAATATACGTTTGGTGGAGCAATTTCTGTTCCAGAATCAAGGTTATTTGTAGATTTAGGAGATGTAGATTTAATTGCAAATTCTATATTAACTATTGATGCATCTTTTGTACATAGTAGTTTTAGTGGAAATACTCCAACAGAAACAAGTGGATCAGTAGATGTTCAATTCAGTTATGTGTTACCTCAAGATTTTAACTCTGTATATGAATTAGCTTCAAGTGTAGACTTTCAAGAAAAGGTGGGTATAGCAAGTAATATAAAACCTGTTTTTAATATTGACCCTGCAATTGAAACTTCTTGTGATGGTAATACATTTACAGACGTAATTAATTGTGCCGTACCAAACATATTAGATTCAGGTCAACCGACCACCTGGACTAAATATGAAAGTGGAACTTCAGCAGCAAATCAACCTATATCTCTTATAACAGTTCCAAGCCTTGATAGCATTGGATTTCAACTACCTGCAATACGCAGAGTAAATAACACAACAACTCCAACTCAAAGTGCTTATGAATATTTTCAATGGGATAGTGCAGAAGTTTCTTTTCAAAGAGTAAGTAATAATAAAAGTCTTCATAGTAATAGAGATTATGAAATAGGTATGGTTTACATGGATGAATTTAATAGAGCTTCAACTGCTTTAGTTAGTCCGTTAAACACAGAACATGTGCCTTGTGGATTTGCAGAACTTAAAAACTCTATAAGGGTTTCAATACCACCTCAACAAAAGCCTCCGTATTGGGCAACTAAATATAAGTTTGCAATAAAGCCAAATGCTTCAACTTATGAAACAGTTTATACCAATATATTTTTTACAGACCCTGCTACAAATGACACATACTTTTTATTAGAGGGTGAAAACTCAAGAAAAGTTGAGGTGGGAGATAGACTAATTGTAAAAGCAGATACTAGTGGTGCTTTACAACGATGTGCTTATGGAACAGTTTTAGATAAAGAAGCACAACAAAGAGATTTTCTTGACCCTTTACCAACTGATGAAAACGGAAAAGAAATAAATATTCCTGCAGGAACTTACATGAAAATAAAGGCTCAAGACTTTTCTATAGCTCCAGGTGCTGACCCATTTATATTGCCAGGAAAACAAGAGATTACAGTAAGAGGAAATGATAACTATCCTGTACTTGCCTATAAAGGATTTGCAGAACCTGACGCTGCAGGTAATTATCAGAACCTAACCATACCTGCAGGTAGTAGAATACAAATGACGTTTGAGTTTGAAAGAAGAGGACCTCAAAGAGGTAATAATGCATGTGAACGTAGAAAATATAATTTAGATGTTAGTTTAGTTTCATCTACTGATTACGATAATATTATTGAGTGGTTTAATGGAGATAATGTACAATCAGTTTTAAATACAGGAATACAAGAAGTTGGTGGTAATGGAGGTCCTATAGAGAATGTGTACATACCAACTACGGCAATATCTTCAAATCCATTTGATAGATATGGATTAAATCCTGCATTAGGAACAAATTATTACAGGTGGTTTCAAGACCCTGGTACTCAAGAGATACGTTTTATAATGTCTGGTACTAGAGCTTGTGGAAGAACTAAGAAAAGAAGGTCTACTGTTCGAGCAACTTGGCAAATTTTTAGAGCTGAAACTACAATTGTATTTGAAACAGAGCCTACTGATGCACAACCAGATGTTTGGTATGAAGGTGCTCAAACGTTTGATATTGCTACAGGAGGTTGTAAAACTGTATTTCAAGTAGCTTCTAGTGAATCTAACTCAATTGCATTTGTTTACACTTTAAATGGTATTCAATCTCAACTTGTTCTTCCACCAGGTGGCTCTGCAGCAGAATGGACAGATTGTGGGTCTGCTATTATATCACCATCTACTCCACCTGATGACCCTGCAGATGTAACAATTACTAATACTCCATATCAAGATGTACATCTTGGAAATGTTCAAGATCAAGACGCAACTAATCCTGCAATTATTGACACATCATTTTTTAATTGTTTTGCTTTTGGTAATGGTGTAGAAAGTTACAAGATTAGAGATTCAATAGTGGGCAAGCCATTATTATTAGGTAATAGAGTAACAACTACATCTGCAGAAGATTATAGAGAAGCTGATAGGTTTGCAGACATTACTTATAGTGGTATATACAATGATGAAAGTAACGTAAATAAACTTAATGAGTTTAACCTTGGACTTTTAAATTTTAAAAAAACAGAAGAATCATTCGGTCCTATTGAAAAACTATTCGCTAGAGCTACTGACATACTTACATTACAAGAAGATAAAATATCATATGTACTAGCAGGTAAAAATTTATTATCTGATTCAGTTCCAGGAGGAGCTATTACATCTGTTCCAGAAGTTCTTGGAACTCAAATAGCTAGATTAGAGGAGTATGGGATAAGCTTTAACCCTGAAAGTTTTGCACAATATGGATTTGATAAATATTTTTCTGACCAAAAACGTGGAGCATTAATTCAACTAAAAGGTAGTGCATATTCTAATGAACAACTTACAGTTATATCCGATGCAGGAATGCGTTCGTGGTTTAGAGATAAATTTATATCATCTCCTAATAATCAAAAACTAGGAGGGTACGACCCTTACATGGATGAATATGTTCTTTCCATTAATGATGAGTCGCTTCCAATTGATGTGCCTTGTATTGAATGTGGAATTAATCAACTATTAAATTTTAACGGAACAACTATCACCTACTGCTTTAATGTAGGAGAATTAGTGGGTGAAGTAACTATAACAATTAATGTTTCTGATTTAACTAGTGGTTCTCTTCAAGCACAAGTTGAATATGGAACAACACTTCAAGTGGTAAATTTAGTTAATGGACTAAACACAATCACAGTAATTAAAAATTTAGTTTTAACAGATACTCTAAACCTTACTTTTGATGGAACTGCATCAGCAGTTATAGACTATACAGTTAGTTGTGTAGATGCCAAAGCATTAAGTATTGTACAAGTTTGTGTTACTAACAACTCAGATGCAGGTCAATTTATTCATAATCAATATCGATGGGTTGATGGACCATTTATTTCTCCATTACATCAGGAGCAAATTGAATTTTTATCATCGATAAACTCTCCTAATGTATCACAATACAGTACAGTTGCAGGGGTTCAAGGTGCAGGAGTAATACCTGCTGATGGAGCAATCGTTTCGATTATTTCAAACAAAATACCACCAACAGATGATTTTGTTTTTGTAACCCCACCTATGAATTTTAAATATTTAAGGTCAGCAACGTTATACTCAAATACACCTGCATCAATTCAAACATTATTAAACGCTTCTACTCAATTACCAGTAAATTCTTCAGGAGCACCAAGTACATACTTGGGTGACTTTATAATGCCTGCAGGAACTTCTGGTGATTACTTGTATTTGATATATGATTACAGGTCTCCTGTTTTTGCTGAGTTATGTTACTCAACCACAGATAGTCTAGATGCGTGTTGTGGTTGTTCAGAACCTGATACTTTTGAAGCTACACAATGTAGAGCCGATGGAGTTGTACAGACTGAGGTTGTTCAAGGTGTGTATACCACAGGAGAATTAGTTGTGATTAATGGATGTACTTATGAAATTGGATCAATAACTCCATCTGCAGCTACTGCAACTGTTACTTCTATATTACCTTCAGGCACTACATGTGAAGACATATGCCAAGAGTATCAATTAGAAGATACTAATGGAGTTGATACAGATGTTGACTACATAGATTGTAATGGGGATTCAGTAACGGCTACAGTTCTTGCAGACGATGATTTAGTTATTTGTGCTCAAGAGATTTCTGCAACCCCAGGAATTATTATTACTCTTGAAGATTGTGAGTGTGATCCTGTTGCACCATTTTTAATAGCTGAAAGATGTGTAATAGATTGGAGTACAAATGGTTTTAATCAAGTTACTGTAGTAAATAGTGGTTTGTTTAATGTCGGTGATTTAATTACTATAAATGAAGATGCAGATTGTACTTATGTTGTTATTTCTGAAACAAATACAGGTCCTGCTAATGCTACTTCTACAGGATTAAGCACTGCTGCAGATTGCAGTGAGGTTTGTAATTTTTACACAGTAACTAATAATAGCTCAACATTTGATTTTATATATACTAATTGTAATGGTGTAGTTATAAATGAAGATATTAAAGCAGGAAACTTTAAAAATATATGTGCTAAAGATGCAGCACCACAACCTGATTTTGATTTAGTTTGGACAAGTTGTGAATGCCCTGCTAGTGAGCCTTCTTTTGTAAATCTAGAAAGATGTCAAGCTTCAGCAGCTACAACAATTCCTACCACATATATAGCTAATAATGCAGGTTATAATGTAAATGATATTGTTCAAATTGATAACGAGCCTGATTGCAAATTTAAAGTAGTATCATTTACTGAGTTTGGAACTGTTAATACTAACATAATAAACACTTATCCAGGTGAAGATTGCAGTGACGTTTGTAATGAATATACACTTACAAACACTGCAGGAGGCAGTATATCTGTTAATTATATAGACTGTAATGGATTACTAGTAAAAATAGATGTTACTAGTCCAGTAGTGGAGAATATTTGTGCATCTTCTATTACTCCTGCTTTAGGAATAGTTGTGGAATTTGTTTCTTGTGAGTGTAATCTTGTTCCATCAAACTATTCAATTCAAGAATGTGTTACTGGTGAAGTTAGAACAGTAACATCTTCTATTGCAGTTTCAGTTGGAGATAAAGTAGAATTACTAAGTGGAGATGGATGTAAGTGGACAATAACAGGAACTACTGCAAATACTGCTACTGATGATATAGTTTCAAAACCACTAAATCAATCGTGTGGTTGTTACTCGTATACGTGGGAGAACAATACTGGTAGTAATCTAACACTTGAGTATGTAGATTGTATAAGTGGAAAGCCAGTATCACAGACACTTATTCCTACAGAGGT